>Ga0233425_10000064_pt1 | contig 258049 bp, 242 predicted proteins | sample Watercolumn_Towu_2_FD_181712 | JGI IMG/M metagenome (GOLD analysis project Ga0233425, IMG submission 181712) | Freshwater microbial communities from Lake Towuti, South Sulawesi, Indonesia - Watercolumn_Towuti2014_140_MG | ecosystem: Environmental > Aquatic > Freshwater > Lake | place...
GCGCACATCAACGAGGTCACTGCGGCTCAGGTGTCGGGCCAGGTCCTGCGCACGATCGTGACCACAGGTCGCTGACCCGCCGGGATCACGCGGGGGTGAGTACGGCTTCTAAGGTTGCCCAGTACTGATAATCCTGCGTTCGATGACGCCAGCAGTCTCGACGAACACGACCCGACCCGGCTTGGATAATCTGGCTTATGATAACCGCGATTATTCAACTGCCCCAACGGCTCTCGGCGGTGAACCCTCACCTCAGGAGGAGGGACGGCAGTGCGCCTCGGATTATCAGTAGGCCAACAACCTTAGGAGCCGTACTCACGCGGGGGTGATCAGGACGTCGAGGGCCTCGACCCTGGCCCCGTCGACGAGGAGCGGGTTGACCTCGAGCGCGGAGATCGCGGGACCGAGGCCCTGGGCGAGGTTCGCGATGGCCAGCACGGCGTCGACGACGCTCTCGAGGTCCGCCGGCGTACGCCCGCGGAAGCCCGTGAGCAGTCGGAATCCCTGGAGCTCACGCAGCATGTCGTGGACATCGGCGCGGCCCACCGGCAGCACGCGCAGCGCCGAGTCGTCGAGGATCTCGACGAGCTGGCCGCCGACGCCGACAGCGAGGACCTGCCCCCAGTCGTCGTCCGGCACCACGCCGACGAGCAGCTCGGTGCCGCCCGACCGCATGGGGCTCACGAGGATTCCCTCCAGGCCGACGCCCGCATCTTCGGCCCGGCCCACCAACCGGTCGTAGGCGGCCGCGACCCCGTCGGCGCCGACACCGAGCTCGACGCCGCCGAGCTCGGTCTTGTGCGCGACCTCGGCCGAGCACAGCTTCATCGCGACGGCACCGTCGAAGGAGGCAGCAGCCGCCTCGGCGTCCGCGGCCGAGGTGACCAGCACGGCCGGCACGGCCGGCACTCCGGCTCCGTCCAGCAGCTGGCGGGCTCCGTGCTCGCTCAGTGGGCCGGGGGGAAGCTCGATGCTGCCCCAGGTCGCCATCGCGGCTGCAGCGCGAGCGCGGTGGTCTGCGAGCCAGGTCGACCATCGCGCGAGGCCGGACGCGGCGAGCACGAAGCGGTCGACGCTGGGCAGCACGTTGGTGACACCGGACTCGGCCTTCACCTCGCGCACGTGCTCCGACTGGATCTGCTCGACCTGCGGGAAGATGACGGCCGGCACGCCGGTCGCGCGCGACGCGGTGCCGACCGCGTGGAAGGTGTCGACGCGTTGCGGCTCGCCGGAGGTCGGCAGTGAGGTCACGATGCCGATGAGGCCGATGGAGTGCTCCTTCGCGATCGCCTCGATGCCGCGACGCCACACCTCGGGGTCCGTGAGCGCGCCGCCCGTGACGTCCAGCGGGTTCTGGGGGTGCCCGTAGGAAGGCAGCAGCTCGGCGAGTGCTGCGTTGGTCGCTTCTGAAAACTCGGGCAGCTCCAGGCCGAACTCCTCGCCGCGGTCGGCGATGAGGTCGCAGGCACCGCCAGACACCGACATCACAGCGATGCCGGGAGCTCGCAGCGGCCCGACGGCGGCGCCGAGCGCCCCTGTGCAGATGAGGTCCTCGACCGAACGCACCCGCACGACGCCGTACTGGCGCAGCAGTGCGTCGATGACGCGGTCGTCTCCGACCAGTGCACCTGTGTGTGCCTGCGCGGTGCGCGCCGCGAGCTCGCTCGAGCCGGCTTTCAGGATCACCAGCGGCTTGCCGGCCTCGGCGGCCTTCTTCGCTGCCTCGAGGAATACCCCGGGCTTACGGATGGTCTCGGCGAAGATGGCGATACCACGGGTGTTCACGTCATCGACGAGATAGTGGACGACGTCGGAGACGGTGACCATCGCCTCGTTGCCGGTCGTGACCACGAAGCTGAAGCGCACGTCGTTGCGGGCCGCGTAGCCGACCATCGACGAGCCGACGGCACCGCTCTGGGTCACGAGGGCGAAGGCGCCGGGCTCGACCGGCATGTCGAGGCCGAGTGCGCAGGGTGCCACGCCGTCCCAGAGGTTGGCGAAGCCGAGGTGGTTGGGGCCGAGCAGCACCACTCCGAGCTCCTGGGCCAGAGCCACCAGGTCGCTCTGGCGTGCCGCGCCTTCGGGTCCTTCCTCCGCCCAGCCCTGGCCGAGGACGACGGCCGCGCGAGCCCCCGCGGCTGCCGCGTCGCGGAGCGCGCCGGGGGTCACCGAATGGGGCGTCATGAGGAACGCGCAGTCGATGCCTCCGTCGATGTCGAGGCACGAGGCGACGGTCGCAGTGCCGTGGACCTCAGGGCTCCGCGGATTGACCAGGGTGAGCGGCCGAGCGGTGGCCATGCGGTTGTGCTGGACGAAGGCCCTGCGCGAGAACAGGCTCTTGTCGCTGGCACCTACGAGGGCGAGGCTGCTCGGACGGAACAGCCGGTCCAGCACCTCGGTGGACAGGGGCGAGTCATGCAGCTGGCCGCGGGCCACCATCGTGATCTCCTCGCACGCTCGTCGCGCCCGGACCGGTGTGGCCGGGCTGCGTCAGCCGCGATCGTACGGTCTTATGGTCAGACCAACAAGACTCACGTCAGGTCGAGGCGATCGTGCACCAGCCCAGCAGCACAGGCCGCTCACCGACGGACGCCACCAGGTCGAGATGTGACAGGCCAGCTCGGTCCGACTGGTCCGTGGCGAGGGAGGCAGACAGCACGACGACGTCGCCGATGAGCAGGGGAGCGACGAACCGAACCCGCAGGGCACGCAGGTGCTCCACTCCGCACCAGTCGGTGAGCCACGCGGCGGCTAGGCCGGCCGTGAGCTGGCCCATCGCGATGGGCCGGTCGAACCCGGCCTGCGCGGCGACCTCGGGGTCGTGGTGGAGCGGGTTGAAGTCGCCGCCGGCGCCGGCGAAGCGCACGACGTCGGTCTGCGTCAGCGGCCCGATCGTCCGCGGTGGGGGCACCGCTCCTGCTGGCACGCGGCCGCGGCTCATGCGGGCACCTCGCGCTCGATGATCGACTCGGTCTGGCGCACGACCAGCCCGCCGGTGGCGTCGCGATAGGCGGTCTGGAGCGTGATGATCCGCATCGAGCCGCCGCGCTTCCCGGGCTTGGTCTCGTCGCCCACCACGGTCCGGGTGCCGCGCACGGTGTCTCCCACGACGAGCGGACGCGTGAAGTCCCAGGCCACCTCGCCGACCACGATGCGCTCGCGCACGAGGCCGAGCGCGCGTACATAGGCGAGCTGGTCGCGGAGATGGCCCGCCGTGACGACGTGGGTGGCTGTGGCCACCTGTTCGGCGAAGCCCGCCCCTTGAGCCGCAGCCGGGTCGGTGTGCACGGGATCCTCGGCGCGGGTCGCGCGGGCCATCTCGAGGACCTTGCCCCGCTCCACGGTGAGGACGACGTCGTCGACGACCGTCCCGATGAGGCTCGTCGCCACGGGCCCTCCCATCTTTGGCCTGACCATAGTACCATTCCGGCACCGCCCAGAGGGAGAAGCGATGGAGCTCGTCGACACCCCCGACCAGGCCGCGTTCCGCGCGGACCTGCGTGCCTGGCTCGCCCGTGCAGTGCCCTCGGTGGAGCAGCCGCAGGTGTGGGAGACGCCCGAGGCTGTCGCCACCTGGCGCAGCTGGCAGCAGCTGCTGTTCGACGCGGGCTACGCCGGCCTGACGTGGCCGACGGAGTACGGCGGGCGAGGTGCCGACGCCATCCTCGCCAGCATCTACCGCGAGGAGCTCGACCGAGCCGGTGCTCCCGCGTCGCTCAACATCCTGGGCGAGAACCTCGCGGGTCCGGCGATCATCGCCTTTGGCACCGACGAACAGAAGCGCCTCCATCTCCGATCGATCCTCGACGGCTCGGACATCTGGTGCCAGCTGTTCTCCGAGCCGGAGTCAGGGTCCGACCTTGCATCGCTGCGGACCAAGGCGACGAGGGCCGACGGCGGCTGGCGCATCCAGGGCCAGAAGATCTGGACGAGCAGGGCGCAGCTGTCGTCGTACGGGATCATGCTGGCTCGCACCGGCGGTGGCCCTCGGCACAAGGGCATCACCTACTTCCTCGTGCCCATGGACTCGCCGGGGATCAGCGTGCGCCCGCTCCGGCACATGCTGGGGAGTGCCGAGTTCAACGAGGTGTTCCTCGACGACGTCTTCCTGCCGGAGTCCGCAGTCCTCGGTGAGGTCGACGGCGGATGGACCGTCGCGATGGCGACCCTGGCTTTCGAGCGGGTGGCGATCGCCACGGGCCGGGTCAACACGCGCAAGGCCGTGCAGGACATCGTCGCCGACGTCGCCGCGATGACCGACGAGCACGGCGAGCCGCTAGGCGCCTCGCCGCTCGTGCGGCAGAAGGTGGCCGACCTCTACGGCCGCGCGCTCGTCCACTACCTCATCGGGCAGCGGGTGGCGGCGGACGTCGCGGGCGGAGGCCCCCCGGGGCCGGTCGCCTCGCTCGGCAAGCTCTACTTCTGCCCCCTGGTCGACGAGCTCGCAGATTTCCGACTCTCACTCGAGCCGTTGGGCGGGCAGCTCGCCCCTGAGGCCGACGGGCAGGACGCCGAGGCGTGGCTCCGGTTGGCTTACCAGTCCCGTGGGACGGCCATCGCCGGCGGCTCGACCTTCATCCAGCGCAATATCGTCTCCGAGCGGCTGCTCGGGATGCCCAGGGACTGACGAGGAATGACAGTGTCGGACTACACCTGGTACCCCACCGAGGGCGGTATCGCAGCGGCGAACGTGACGCGGCTGGTCGAGCGGTTCGGGGCTGCGGGCATCGACGAGCTGCGCCGAACCTCGGTCTCCGACGTGGGTGCCTTCTGGGACGCGGTGGTCGACGACCTCGGCATCGAGTTCTCGACGCCCTACAGCTGCGTTCTCGACCTCACGCGCGGGATCGAGTGGCCGGACTGGTTCGTGGACGGCCGGATCAACGTCGTCGACGCATGCCTCACGCGGTGGGCCGCGGCGCCGGCCGCCCGGGGTCGTGCGGCGGTCTTGCACGAGTCGGAGGACGGTGTCGTTCGCTCGCTCACCTTCGGCGAGCTCGCCGACGAGGTGGGGCGGGCGGCGGCCGGCCTGCGTCGGCTCGGCGTCCGCGAGGGTGACGCGGTCGCGCTGTTCCTCCCGATGATCCCGGAGGCTGTCGCCGCCTTCTACGCCGTGGTCTCACTCGGTGCCGTGGCGATCCCGCTCTTCTCCGGGTTCGCCCCGAGTGCGATCGCCTCCCGAATCCAGGACGGCGAGGCGGTTGCCGTCATCACTGCTGCCTCGACCATACGTCGCGGCAAGGCTGTCAACCTCTTGCCCCATATGCTGGAGGCGATCGCCGACTGCCCGACCGTCCGCGACGTCGTCGCCGTGGGCGGGGAGTCGACGACGAAGGATGCGGGCCCGCGCGTGCTCTCGTGGACCGACCTGGTCGCTGCTGGCGCCGACGGCATCGCCCCGGTCGACCTCGACGCCTCGGCGACTCTGCTGCTGGCCTACACATCGGGCACCACCGGCCGCCCGAAGGGCGCGGTCCACACCCACGCCGGCTTTCTGCTCAAGACGGCCAGCGAGGTCGCCTACTCCTTCGACGTGAAGGAGGGCGACGTCTTCTCCTGGGTGACCGACATGGGCTGGATCATGGGCCCGCTGTCGATCGTGGGTACGCACGCCAACGGGGCGGCGCTGATGCTCTACGAAGGCTCGCCGGACGTCCCCGACGTCAGCCGGCTGTGGGAGCTCGTGCAACGGCACGGCATCACCATGCTCGGCGTCTCACCGACCCTCGCTCGAGCGCTGCGGGCCGGCCTCGGCCGCCCGTCGTCGGAGTTCGAGCTGTCGTCCGTGCGCACACTGGGCTCGACCGGCGAGCCGTGGGACCCGGACTCCTACGAGTGGCTCGCGCGTGACGTGTTCGGCTCACGTGTGCCCGTCATCAACTTCTCCGGCGGCACCGAGGTCGGCGGCTCGTTCCTGGCGCCCTACCCCGTCGAGCCGATCCCGAGCTGCTCCTTGGGTGGGCCATCGCTCGGCATGGACGTCGACGTCGTCGACGACGATGCCCAGCCGGTCCGGGGCGTCGTCGGGGAGCTCGTCTGCCGCCAGCCCTGGCCGTCGATGACGCGCGGGGTGTGGAAGGACGACGAGCGCTACCTCGAGGCGTACTGGTCGACGTTCCCGGGCGTGTGGCGCCATGGCGACTACGCGCTCGCGGACAGCGATGGCCAGTGGTTCATCCTTGGCCGCTCCGACGACGTCATGAACGTAGCGGGGAAGCGACTGGCCCCCGCCGAGGTCGAGGCGGTGCTCGCAGGCCACCCCGCCGTGGCCGAGTCCGCGGTCGTGGGCGTGCCGGACAGCACCAAGGGGGAGAGCGTGTGGGCCTTCTGGGTGCCGCGCGCCGGTGTGGACGACGACGTCTCGGCCGAGCTCAGATCGATGGTCGGAGCGGCGCTCGGCAAGCCGTTCACCCCGAAGTCCGTCCTCCGCGTCACGCGCCTGCCCAAGACGATCTCGGGCAAGATCGTGCGCCGAGCCGTCCGCGCAGCGGTGACTGGTGATGACCCGGGCGACCTGTCCGGCATGGAGAGCGGCGACGCCGTGGACGAGATCAGAAGCCTCGTCCGGCCCGACGAGGCCTGACGAGGGCGATCAGTCCTCGGGCAGCTCGATGTCCGTGCGCTCGTCGGCTGCAAGGACCGCCTCGGCGTACGAGTGGACGTGGCGTGTCATGCGCCGGAGCGCGGCATCGGCGTCGGACTCACGGATGGCCTTGGCCACCGACCTGTGCGCGCGCAGCGTCGTCGCGCGGACGGACTCGTCGACGAACGCCTCGTTCTCGGTTGCCATATAGATGGCCGGCTGCAACGCGAGCATGAGCCCGGCCAGCAGCTCGTTGTGACTCGCGTGGGCGACGGCGAGGTGCCAGTCGACGTTGGCCTGGAGGAAATCAGCAAGGTCCGCCGAGTTCTCCAGGGCGTCGTTGGCGCTGTCGATGGCAGTGAGGTCGTCGTCCGTACGGTGGCGTGCCGCCAGCTGTGCGCAGAACGGCTCGATCGCCTCCCGGGTCTCGAGCAGGGCAGCCATGCGCAGCTGGCGGCCGCGGATGAGCAGTCCGACCGTGTGCGCCATCGACTCGCGCCCGGGGTGCTGGACGAATGCTCCGCCCGTGCGTCCCGCCTTGATGCGCACCAGGCCCTGCACCTCGAGGATGCGCAGGGCCTCGCGGACAGTCGGCCGGCTCATCTGGGTCTGCTGGACGAGCTCTCGCTCGGGCGGGAGGGCGGTCCCCTCCGGGAGCTCACCCGAGAGGATGCGCTCGCGGAGCTCGTTGGCGAGGACGTCCGAGGCCTTCGGCACGACCATGGGGGTCATCTGGATCTTGGAGCGGCCCTTCTTGGGAGCACCGGCTCCCGCGGACTCTGCCATTGCGACCCCATCTGCGTTAAAATGGTCAGACCAGAATGTGGTCATGCCAACTGTGTCATCGTAGCCGCTCACCCGCAGATCGGAGTCCGCCGCCATGCGCTGGGATTTCTCGCCCGAGCTCGAGCTGTACCAGGAGTCGGTGCGTGACTGGCTGACGGCCGAGGCGGACACCGACCGGGTCCGAGCCTGGCTCGACACGGGCTCCGGCCACGAGTTCGAGATCGCCTTCGCCGAGGCAGGCTGGGCCGGGGTCGGGTTCCCAGAGGCGGTCGGCGGACAGGGGGGCGGACTACTCGAACTGGCGGTTACCGCGGAAGAGCTCGGACGCCGCGCGGCGCCGTCCGCCTCGTGGATCGCGACCGCTGTGGCCGGGCGCCTGCTCGACGAGCGACTCGGCGCTGCGGCCCTCGGCGCGGCCGAGGCTCTGGTGCTCGCGGTGGACGCCCATCGCCCTCCGGACGCGCCTGCCCTTGCATCGCTCGGTGCGGACGGGCTGGTGCGCGGCGAGATCGCCCGTGTGGTCGGCGCCGGTGCGGCCGCTTCGCTCGTCGTCCCTGCCTCCAGCACAGAGGGCCACGTGCTGGTTCTTGTCGACGCACAAGCGCAGGGCGTCACCGTGTCCCCGGCCGACCTCCTCGACCGCAGCCGCTCTGCGGCCGTGGTCGTGCTCGACGACGTCGCTGGGACGGTGCTGCCTGTCGACGCCGCCGCCGAGCTGTCGGAGGCGGCGATGCGGGCGGCGGTCCTCACCGCCGCAGACGCGCTGGGAACGATGGAGCAGATGCTCGAGATCACGGTCGAGTACAGCAAGCAGCGCGAGCAGTTCGGCCGGCCCATCGGGTCGTTCCAGGCGGTGAAGCACACGGCCGCAGAGATGCTCGTCGCTGTCGAGGCAGCGCGATCCATCGTGATGTACGCCGCGTCGTCGGTCGACCAGGGGATGGACGAGCGCGCCGTGCACGCGGCCGTGGCCAAGGCTCAGACCTGCGCCGCGGCCGCCAAGGTTGCGGACTCGGCACTGACGCTGCACGGCGCCATCGGCTACACCTGGGAGCACTCGCTCCACCTCTTCTACAAGCGCGCCAAGGTCGATGCCGTTCTGTGGGGGAGCGCCGCCACATGGAACGAGCGCGTGGCCCGATCGCTCCCATTGCTTCCTACCTGACGTCTTGCGTTTTGGTCAGGCCTTTAATACTTTTACGTCATCGCTAGAGGGAGCAGACGTGGATTTCGACCTCACCGAGGACCAGCAGACGATCCGGGACGCCGTGCGCGAGCTCGCCGGCAAGTTCGACGACGACTACTGGCTGGACAAGGACGAGAAGCACGAGTTCCCCACCGAGTTCTACGACGTCTTCGCCAGGGGTGGCTGGCTCGGCATCACGACGCCCGAGGAGTACGGCGGCACGGGCATGGGCATCACCGAGGCCTCGATCCTCCTCGAGGAGGTGGCGGCGTCAGGCGCCGGCATGAACGGCGCGAGCGCTCTCCATATGTCGATCTTCGGGATGCACCCCGTGATCGTGCACGGTTCCGATCAGATGAAGGCCAGAGACCTGCCGCGCATAGTCAGCGGTGATCTCCACGTCTGCTTCGGCGTCACCGAGCCGGGGGCCGGTCTCGACACGACGCGGATCACCACCTTTGCCCGCAAGGAGGGCGACAGCTACGTCGTCAATGGTCGCAAGGTGTGGATCTCCAAGGCGATCGAGTCCGAGAAGATCCTGCTGCTCACACGCACCCAGAAGATCGAGGACGTCGAGCGCAAGACAGACGGCATGACCCTGTTCTTCACCAACCTCGACCGGTCGAAGGTGGACGTACGCCCCATCCGGAAGATGGGCCGTAACGCCGTTACCTCCAACGAGCTCTTCATCGACGACCTGGTGATCCCTGAGGAGGACCGCATCGGCGAGGAGGGCAAGGGCTTCAAGTACATCCTCGACGGACTGAACCCCGAGCGGATGCTCGTGGCGGCGGAAGCCCTGGGCATCGGCAGGGTCGCCCTGCGCCGGGCTGTGCAGTACGGCAACGAGCGCGAGGTCTTCGGTCGGCCGATCGGCAAGAACCAAGGGATCCAGTTTCCCCTCGCCGATTCCCTCGCGCGCCTCGACGCCGCCGAGCTCGTGCTCCGCAAGGCCACCTGGCTCTACGACAACGGCCGGCCTTGCGCACGCGAGGCCAACATGGCCAAGTACCTCTGCGCCGATGCCGGCTTCGACGCAGCGGACCGCGCGCTGCAGACGCACGGCGGCATGGGCTACTCGGAGGAGTACCACGTCGCCCGATACTTCCGTGAGGCGAGGTTGACCCGTATCGCCCCGATCAGCCAGGAGATGGTGCTCAACTATCTGGGCGAGCACGTTCTCGGCATGCCGCGGAGCTACTGATGCCCTCACTCGCCGCCTTCGCCCTCGACGGCAGGACCGCCCTGGTCACCGGAGCGGGAGCAGGCCTGGGCGCCGCGGTGGCGCAGGCGTTCGCACTGTCGGGTGCGTCGGTGCTGGTCACCGACATCGACGGGAGCGCGGCGGACTCCACCGCGGCGGCGATCACCGCAGCAGGTGGCCTCGCCTCCTCTGCAGTCCTTGACGTCCGCGACCGGGCCCAGGCGGACGCCGCCGTCGCCGCTGCCGCGGAGCTCGGCTCCGGGACGCTGCACATCCTCGTCAACAACGCCGGTGCGATCGCACCAGCGATGTTCAAGGACATGGACGAGGAGGCCTTCCGTCGGGTGATCGACATCCACCTGACGGGAACCTTTGTATGCAGCCAGGCGGCGCTGCCGTTCCTTCCCTCGGACGGCACGGGTCGCATCATCAATGTCACGTCCGCTGCCGGCCTGGTGGGCACGCTCGGCCAGGTCAACTACTCGGCCGCCAAGGCCGGCATCCTCGGCGTCACCAAGTCGCTGGCCAAGGAGCTCGCGCGGCGGGCGATAACGGTGAACGCCCTCGCGCCGCTGGCTGCAACCGAGATGACGCGCGCGATCCGTGAGAACGAGAAGCTCGCCGAGATGACTCTGGCGCGGATCCCGCTCGGCCGCTGGGCCACTCCCGAGGAGATCGCCCCGGCCTTCGTCTTCCTCGCGTCCGACGCGGCGTCGTACGTCACCGGCCAGGTCCTCCCCGTCGACGGCGGGACGGTGATCTGAGGTGTCGATCGCCGGGCCGCATCCCTTCCTCGAGAACGGCCGCGAGGTGCTGATCTCCGAGGCCGTCCGGACGCCAATCGGCAGGGCGCACCCGGAGCGCGGCTGGTACCGCGAAGTGCACCCCAACGCGATGCTGGGCGCCGTCTACACCGACCTGGTAGACCGATCGGGCCTTGAGCCATCGGCCGTGGACGACCTGATCGTCGGCTGCACGGCACCCTTCGGCGAGCAGTCGCGCAACATCGCCCGCAATGCCTGGCTGCAGGCCGGCTATCCGTACGAAGTTCCGGCCGTCACGCTGGACCGTCGCTGCGGCTCGGCCCAGACGGCAGCCGAGATGGGTGCCGCGCTCATCGCGTCGGGCACCCACGACGTGGTCATCGCCGGCGGAGTCGAGCACATGGGCCATGTGCCGATGGACTCGCCCGCGGTCATCTCCGAGACGTACGGCGACCCGTGGCCGCCTGAGCTCCGCGAGCTCTACAGCTTCCCGCCCATGGGGGAGTCGGCCGAGCGCATCGCCGAGCACTGGGGCTTCTCGCGCGAGGACATGGACGCCTTCGCGGTCGAGTCGCACGCGCGCGCCACAGCGGCGATCGAGGCGCATAGATTCGACGCGGAGATGGTGCTCTACGAGCTCGACGGCGAGGTGCGCACCGGCGACCAGGCCGTACGCCCCGGAACGTCGCTGGAGTCTCTCGCCGGCCTGAAGCCGGTGTTCCGTGTCGACGGTCAGGTGACGGCGGGTACGTCGTCGCCGCTGTCGGACGGCGCGTCTGGGGTGCTGCTCGCCTCGCGCGCGGCCGCGGAGCGCCACGGCCTGCACGCCCGGGCACGCATCCTCGACCAGACGACGGTCGGCGTGGATCCGTTCTTCATGCTGACCGGGCCCATTCCCGCCACCCGCAAACTGCTCGAGCGCAACGGCATGACCATGGGCGACATCGACCTGGTCGAGGTCAATGAGGCGTTCAGCTCCGTGGTTCTCGCCTGGCAGCACGAGCTCGGGGCGGACATGAGCCGCGTCAACGTCAACGGCGGCGCGATCGCGCTCGGTCATCCCGTCGGGGCCACGGGCACGCGTCTCATGGCGACGCTGCTGGCGGAGATGGAGCGTCGCGACGTCGAGATCGGCCTCGTTACGATGTGCTGCGGCGGGGGCCTCGGCACGGCGACTCTCATCCAGAGGCTCTCGTGACACTGAACCTCGCGCCCCTGCTGCGCGACGCCCACCGCCTGTGGTGGTCCCAGGCCAGCGCCGAGCCCACCCCGCTCGTCGATGCCCTGGTCGACCAGGTCCCGTCCATCGGCCCCGTCGAGGTGTTCGTCGGCCTCTCCTGGAACCGGCGGCTGACGACCGACCCGCCAGCAGAGCTGTCGTTCGAGTCCTACGGTGCCCTCGGCTCGCTGCGCCGGCTCAGCGCCGACAGCCGGCTCCAGATCATCCCGTGCCACTACTCCGCTGTGCCTCGACTATTTGCCGAGGGGCAGCTGCCCACCGACGTCGGGTTCGTCCAGGTGTCGCCGCCAGACGCCGACGGCACGTGCTCTCTCGGCATCGGCGTCGACTACGCGGCCGACGCAGCGGAGCACACCCGGGTGCTCATCGCGGAGATCAACCACCGCATGCCGTCGACCGTGGGCTCCGCGCGGATCCCGCTCTCGCGATTCGCCGCGACCATCGAGACCGACCGTCCGCTGCTCGAGGCGCCCTCGCGCGACGCGGACGACGTCGAACGGGCCATTGCTGCCGCGGTCGCGGCACTTGTCGACGACGGCGACACGATCCAGATCGGCGTGGGCAGCCTCCCGGGTGCGGTCCTGCAGGCGCTGCGAGGTCATCGCGACCTGGGGATGCACTCCGGGATGATCGCCGACGGGGTCGTCGACCTCGTCGAGGCGGGCGTCCTGACGGGGGCTCGAAAGGAGCTCGATCCCGGTGTCGTCGTGACCGGCGCCGCGCTCGGGTCGCAGCGTCTGTACGACGCGGTCCTGTCCTTGCCTGTGCGCTTCTGCGCCACCAGCTACACGCACGCGCCGTCGGTTCTGGCGCAGCTGCGCTCGCTCGTCTCCATCAACTCCGCGATCGAGGTCGACCTCACCGGTCAGGTGGGTGCGGAGACCCGCGGCGACATCTACGTCGGCGCGGTCGGTGGGCAGTCGGACTTCTCCGGGGCCGCAGCTCTGACGGGCGCGCGATCGATCATCGCGCTGCGGTCCCAGGACCGCGGCGAGTCGGCCATCAAGCTAGAGCTTCAGCACGGCTCCGTCACCACAGGGCGATCGGACGTCGACTTCGTGGTCACGGAGCACGGGACAGCGGCCCTGCGGGGGTGCACGCTCGAGGAGCGCGCCCGGCGGCTCATCCTTGTCGCGGCGCCTGAGCACCGCGAGTCGCTCGAGGGTGCCCTGCGCGCGCAGCAGGGTGCACGGCCCGCACTGGAAGGACGGCTCTCATGAACCCGCTCCCCGCCACCGTCCACATCCGCGAGGTCGGCCCGCGGGATGGATTCCAGAACGAGCCCGAGACGATTCCCACAGCGGACAAGATCCGCCTGATCAACGCACTCGCGCGCAGTGGTCTCAAGCGCATCGAGGTCGCGAGCTTCGTGCGCGCCGATGTCATCCCGCAGCTCTCAGACGGGGCTGCCGTGCTCGAGGGCATCGACGTCCCCGACGACGTGCGGCTCATGGTGCTGGTCCCCAACTCCAAGGGGCTCGACAACGCGCTCGTGCACGCCGACCGGTTCCACGACGTCGTGATCTTCGTGAGCGCGTCCGAGACGCACAACAGCAAGAACGTGCGGCGCTCGGTGGCCGAGACGATGGCGGACAACGCGGTGATGGCCCGACGCATCGACGAGGCCGGGCTGCACTGCGCGGCGGTCATCGCCACGGCCTTCGGGTGCCCGTACGAGGGCAAGGTGGACATGTCCAAGGTCCTCGACCTCGCGGAGCAGTTCGCCGAGCAGGGCGCCCGCGAGATCGGCTTCGGCGACACCACCGGCATGTGCAACCCGGCGTACGCCGGGGAGTTCTTCGCAGCTGCACTCGAGCGGCTCCCCGGCGTCGAGGTCACCGCCCACTTCCACAACACTCGCGGCCAAGGGCTGGCGAACGCATACGCCGCGCTACAAGCAGGCTGCTCGAGCTTCGAGTCCAGTTTCGGCGAGCTCGGAGGCTGCCCGGTCCCGGCCGGCTCCACCGGCAACATCGCCACCGAGGACCTCGTCGGCATGTTCCACGAGATGGGCGTCGACACCGGCCTCGACCTGCGCGCGCTGATCGCGGCGGCCGCCGAGGCGCAGACCATCCTCGGCCGCACGCTCACCAGCCACTCGCTGATCGCGGGCCCTGTCATATGGGACTCCGTCAACTCCTGACCGCGACCTGCATCCACCGGCGCAGCGTCGTCGGCACCAGAGAGAGGAACAGACATGAGCGAGCGCGTCGCGCTGGTCACCGGTGGCGCTATGGGTATCGGCGAGGGCATCTCGCGGGCCCTGTCCCGCGCCGGATTCAAGGTCGCGATTGCCGACCTCAACCTCGGGGCCGCGCAGGCCACCGCCGCGGCCCTCACCGCCGAGGGGGGCACCGTGATCGCGGTCGAGGCGAACGTGACCGATACCGAGTCGGTGCGCGCCGCCGTCGCGTCGGTGGAGGCGCAGCTCGGCCCCGTCGAGGTCGTGGTCAACAACGCCGGCTGGGACGACTTCATGCCGTTCGTCGACACGACCGAGGAATTCTGGGACCGCATCCTCGACCTCAACTTCAAGGGCGCGCTTCGCGTCTGCCACACGGTCGTCCCGGGGATGACAGAGCGCGGTTTCGGCCGCGTCATCAACATCGGGTCGGACGCCGGTCGCGTCGGCTCCTCGCTCGAGGCCGTCTACTCCGGTGCCAAGGGCGGGATCATCGCGTTCTCCAAGACCCTCGCCCGCGAGGTGGCGACCAGCGGCGTCACCGTCAACACGATCTGCCCCGGCCCCACGGACACGCCCGCCCTGCGCAAGTTCGCCGACGCGTCGGGCGACGACGCCGACAAGGTGATCTCGGGCATGGCCCGCGCGGTCCCGATGAAGCGCCTCGGCAACCCCGACGACGTCGGCGCCGTCGTCGCGTTCTTCGCCTCGGATGCCACCGGCTACGTCACCGGCCAGACGCTGTCGGTCTCCGGCGGCCTCACCATGGCGTGAGCACCGACCGAGCAGGAGGAGAGAGCATGACGGACGAGGTCGCTGTCACGTGGTCGGTCGACGGCCCGGTCATGACGATCGTGCTTCAGCGCGGTCCCGCGAACGCGCTGGGACTTCCGATCATCGAGGGGATCGGCGCTGCGCTCGACGCCGCCGACGCAGCGGGGGCGAGCGTCGTCGTTGTCACCTCGGCGCTCCCGAAGTTCTTCGCGGCGGGTGCCGACATCAAGCTCATGGCCGAGATCGACGCAGCGGGCTTCATGGCCTACGGCGACCAGCTCCGTGCGGTGCTCGACCGCCTGGCTGCTCGGGTCTCGATCGCGGCGGTCGAGGGGGTCGCCTTGGGCGGCGGCCTCGAGCTCGCGATGGCCTGCTGCCTGCGGGTGGCCGGCACTGGTGCGAGTTTCGGGCTGCCCGAGGTCCGGCTGGGGCTCATCCCCGGCGCCGGGGGAACGCAGCGCCTGCCGCGCCTGGTGGGCCGCGGCCGCGCGCTCGACATCATGATGACCGCACGCCAGGTCCCTGCTGACGAGGCCCTCGCGATGGGCCTCGTCGACCGCGTCGTCGAGGCTGGGCAGGCGGAGCCCGCGGCGCTCCGATTGGCCGCCACGCTCTGCCAGATGTCCCAGCCCGCTCTGGCCGCCGTCATCGCGACGGTGGATGCCGCCTTCGACCTCCCGATGGAGGACGGCCTGCAGTTCGAGGTCGACGCCGAGCAGAAGCTGTTCGAGGACGGGGACGCGATGGAGGGCATCGCCGCCTTCGTCGCCAAGCGCACGCCCGACTTCAGCAGGAGTGTCCGATGAGAGAGTCCCTGAGCCAGCTCACGACGATCGAGGTGTCGTGGCCCGATCCCGAGGTCGCGGTCGCGACACTCAATCGGCCGGACAGGCTCAACTCCATGACGGATGTGATGTTCGGCGAGCTCGAGACTCTCGCCCGCGCGGTCAGCGACGACGACGTAGCGCGCGTCCTCGTCATCACCGGAGCGGGCCGGGCGTTCTGCGCCGGCTTCGACCTCGAGGCGGCGGCGACCCTCCCGGACATGGCGCCCCTGGAGTTCCTGGATCTTCAGGAGCGGGCTGCCCGCTCGCTCGCGGCGCTCCGCATGATGCGCCAGCCCGTGATCGCGGCGATCAACGGCGCGGCTGCAGGCGGCGGGCTCTCGCTCGCGCTGACCTGCGACATCCGTCTCGGCTCGCCCGCGGCGAAGTTCAACGCAGCGTTCGTCAAGATCGGTCTGTCGGCGGGAGACCTCGGCGCCTCGTGGTTCCTCCCGCGGATCGTCGGTCCAGGTGTGTCGGCCGAGTTCGTGTACACCGGCCGCACCATGGGGGCCGATGAGGCCTTCCGCGTCGGGCTGCTCAACAGCCTGCACGAGGATGTCGTCGCTGCCGCGCTCACCCTCGCCGACCAGATCCGCGCCAACTCGCCTGGAGGAGTGCAGCTGTCCAAGCGGGCGCTGCACGCGAACCAGGAGATCTCCTCGTACGCCGCCGCTCTGGAGCTCGAGAACCGCGGCCAGGCCCTGCTGAGCCAGGGCGACGACATGTCCGAGGCACTGCTCGCCATCCGCGATAAGCGCGCACCGAAGTTCACCGGGCGCTGAGGCGGGCATGGTCACGGGCTACGTCGCACCCGAGCTGCGCGATCTCACGCTCGAGGTCTTCGACAACGGCGTCGCGGTCATGACGATCGCACGGCCCGAGCGCATGAACTCCATGACCGTCAACATGTTCAGTGAGTTCGGGATCGTCGCGCAGGCCCTCAGGGACACCGACGTGCGGGCGCTCGTGATCACCGGTGCGGGCGACCGCGCCTTCTGCGCCGGCTTCGACCTGGACGAGATCGACGTGATCGGGACCTACGGGAACCGCGGCTTCCTGAAGTTCCAGGAGGTCGCCAGCTTCGGGCTCGCGGCGTTGCACCACCTGCCCTTCCCGGTCATCGCTGCGGTGCACGGGGCGGCGGCCGGTGGCGGGCTCATCCTCTCCCTCATCGCCGACGTCCGCCTCGCAGCCCCTGACGTCAAGTTCAACGCCGCGTTCATCCGAGTGGGTCTGTCCACCGGCGAGCTGGGGCTGTCGTGGCTGCTGCCCCGTGTCATCGGCCTCGGCCGCGCCGCTGAGTGGGCGTTCACCGGTCGCAACGTCGGGGCCGAGGAGGCCGAACGCGTGGGGCTCGTCAACCGTGTCGTCGAGAAGGACCGCCTCCTCGACGAGGCCCTCGCGATGGCGGCCGAGATCGCTTCGTACGAGCGCGGCGGCGTGCGCTTCAGCAAGCGGGCGCTCACGCGCAACCAGGAGGTCATGAGCTACGGCGTGGCGGTCGAGCTCGAGAACCGGGGCCAGGCGGCGCTGATCCGCAGCCCCGGGTCCGCCGCGCGGCTGCGGGCGCTCGCCGCACCCCAGACCCGACCCATCCCCGCCTGCGGGCCTCTGCGGGCATGAACGAGACGGTGCAACGACAGTGACGACCTACCAGCTCCCCGACCCCGGCTACACCGATGCCGACGACCTTCGGCACCGGCCCGAGCCCGGCGGTCGGCAGCGCGACTCGCTGTTCTGGCAGGTCGTGATGCCTGACGAGCAGCTCGCGGTGCAGATCTACCTGTACCTGACCAGCGGTGGCCGCGCGGGGTTCAACGTGATGGTGTGGGGACCTGACGGCTTGGTGGCGAAGAAGTTCGGCGACGGCCGGATCCCCGAGGAGGCCGACCTCGACGACTTCACGTTCGAGGGGCTGTCCGTCCGTCAGCCCGAGCTGCGCCGTACCGCGGAGGTGCGGTTCGCGAGCGAGGGACTGACGGTCCACTACGACTTCGAGGCCGTCCATGAGGCCTTCAGCTACCGCCAGAACCCCGACGGGCTGCCGAGCTGGTTCGCCGACAACCGGCTCGAGCAGAGCGGCCGCGTGCGTGGCTTCGTGGAGTTCGGCGGGCGCCGCGTCGAGTTCGACCGCATGGGCCACCGCGACCACTCCTGGGGGCTGCGCGACTGGCACATGCCGCAGCACTGGAAGTGGCTCATCGCCTACACCGAGTCCGGTCTCGTGGTGAACGGGTGGATCTTCCTCGCCAAGGGCGAGTGGGGGTTCGGCGGGTACGTCCGAAAGGACGGCCAGGTCCTGCCGATCGACTCGATCGCGTCGAAGGCTGAGTACGACGGCGACGTCCTGCAGCGTCGGATCGAGGCCGAGATCGTGGACGTGCTCGGCGGACGTACGTCCCTCGTGCTGGAGCGGTTCGGCATCTTCCGCTTCCCGACGCGAGACGCGTCCGAGCCGGTGATCACCGAGGCGGCCTGCCGCGCCACCATCGACGGCGTCGAGGGGGCTGGCCAGTTCGAGACGGAGTGGCCGGGCGAGTACCTCCGCTCGTTGATCGGGGCCGGCGGGTGAGCTCGGCGTGGGACTGGGACACCCGGTCCCTGGGGGCACTCGAGGCATTCCTCTCAGCACGCGACCTCGTTGATGCCCCGATCTCGACGCAGGAGATCGGTGACGGCCACTCCAACCTCACCTACCTCGTGACCGACGGGCGTCGGCGGCTCGTCGTGCGACGCCCTCCTCCGCCTCCGCTGCCACCGGGAGGGCACGACGTGTTACGCGAGGCGCGGCTGCTGCAAGCAGTCGAGGGCAGCGCGGTTCCCGCGCCTCGGGTGCTGGCGACGGCTGCGGCAGGCGAGGTCGTCGACGTCCCTCTCGTCGTCATGGAGTACGTCGACGGCACGGTGGTCACCGATCGCACGCCGGAGCAATGGGCGTCGGCGCCGCGCCGACGCGCCGTCGCGGACTCCCTCGTCGACACGCTCGCCGACCTGCATGCGCTCGACTGGCGCGCTGCCGGGCTCGACGGCCTCGGCCGGCCGGAAGGCTTCAACACGCGGCACCTCGCACGCATGGCAAGGCTCGTGGTCGATCACGACGGTGCGCTTCCCCCCGCGTTCGTCCCGGTGCACGCCTGGCTCGCGACCGACGTACCGGCCGAGTCCGGGGAGTCGCTGGTGCACCTGGACTACCGGCTGGGGAACGTCATGCTCGGGGGAGCCGGTCCGCAGGTGGTCGCCTTGCTGGACTGGGAGCTCGCGACGCTCGGCGATCCGCTGTTCGACCTCGCTGCGTTCCTCACATCCTGGCCGGAGCGCGGTGTACCGCTGACGCCGACGCAGGAGATGGGGCGCGCCCTGCTCGAGGACGGGTACCCGGGCCACCACCATCTGGTCGAGCGCTACGCGAGCCGCAGCGGGCGCGACGTCTCACGCCTGCCGTGGCACCTCGCGTTCGCGCAGTGGAAGCTCGCGGTGCTGTTCGAGTACGGGCGTCGACGCGCGGAGACGGGCATGGGCGACCCCTACTACGCCGGCTCCGACAAGGTCGAGTCGTTCCTCGCGGCCGCGGGTCGGGCAGCCGGAGCCTGAGCACGCGCGGGCCGCGCCCTCTGCACGTGGCTGCCGTCAGCCGGCCGGGGGCAGGGTCGGACGGTAGGTGTACGACGTCGACCGCGTCATGGCGAACTCGAAGATGCCCGAGCCCCGCACGCCGTCCCAGTCGAAGGTGCAGAGGCGGTCGGTGAGCGACGTGCTGAAGGACCGCTGGGTTACCGAGCCGTCGAGCGGGTAGACGTCGCTCTCGAGGTGGTCGGTGCCCAGGTCCGTCCCGTGATGACCGTCGTAGCCGCCGCCCGCCATGAACCCACCGCCGGCCGAGGCGTCCGTCCCGATGCGGTAGGTCGTGCCCGAGGCCGCAGTGACGACGACCATGCCGGACCGCAGGTCGAGGTCGTCGAAGTGCAGGTCATGCCCGACGTCGACGATCTCGTCGAGTGCGCCGTCCGCGTGCATCACGGCGCCCTCCAACAGGATGCGGCCGCCGTCGCGGGACTCGACGAGCATGAAGCCGACGGACCGGTCGGGGAACTGCGCTTGGTACCAGATGTGCAGGCCCTGGCCGCCCGAGAGGGTGCGCACGCCCCGGGACCGGTCCCGCTGGCTGTACCACCGGTCCACCCGGGTCTGCGTGCCGTCGAGGGTGAGGGTGCCCGAGACCCAGCCCGACTGGAAGAGGTGCGCGAACGAGGTGAGCTCGCCCGACGGGTTCGTCACCGCGACCTCGCCCCACCAGGCAGGGGTCCGCGCCTCCCACTGCAGGTCGAGGACCATCCCGGTCGGGTTGGCCGCGAGAGACAGCCGCCAGACCCGGTTCGGCTCAAGCACCTCGTAGCGGAACGGCCCGCAGGCGCCGGACCCTGCGGCGGACAGGCGGGTCGAGTAGCGGACGTTGCGCTGCTCGGTGGCCGTGGAGATCATCGCGAAGCCGTCGACGATGTCCTTGGCGGGGTACAGGCCCAGGCCGAGGATCACCGACGGCGCGGCGGCGTCCGTCTGATGGAGGTTGAACACGAAGCGGTCGAAGAAGCCCGGCGGCAGCGAGTCCCTCTCCTCGAGTCCGACCAGCTCGTCGGTGAACGGCTCGTGCGACCAGTTGACCATGTCGTCCTCTCAGGGTGCGCTGCCGCGAACGCGGTACGACGCGGTGCGTGGACCCGCCCGCGGACAGCAGCGGGAGGTGGCTACAGGGAGCGCTGCGCCTTGGCGGCGGCCGTGGCCGCCTTGCTTCGCTCGCGCGCCTCGGCCCAGTCGTCGTCGGTCATGGAGGTGAGCCCGGCGAACGTGCCCGGGCCCGCGAGCATCTGGCCGCCGTCCATCGCGATGGTCTGGCCGGTGAGGTAGTCGCACGCATCCGAGAACAGGAAGATCGTGATGTGGGCGAGCTCCTCCACGGTGCCGGTGCGCCCCATCGGGATCTGGTCCGCCTGCGTCGCGCCGACCGACGACTTGTCGGTGGGGTTGAGCATCTCCCAGGCGTAGTCGGTGGGGATCGGCCCGGGTGCGATCGCGTTGAGGCGGATGCCGTAGCGGGCCCATTCGACCGCGAGCGACATCGTCATCGCGTGGACGGCGGCCTTGCCCATCGCGGAGGGCACGACGAACGCCGATCCGGTCCAGATCCACGTCGTGAGGGTCGAGAGCACCACACCCTTGTGGCCGCCCGCGATCCAGCGGCGGCCAGCGGCGTGGGTGGTGTTGAACGAGCCGTGCATGACGGTGCCGGAGACGGCGTCGAAGCCGCGGGGGCTGATGCTCTCGGTCGGTGCGATGAAGTTGGCCGCCGCGTTGTTGAGCACGCCGGTGAGCGGACCGTGCTCGTCGAAGATGCGGCCGACCCCTGCATCGACGAGATCCGCCTGGCGGACGTCGACGGTGTCGATGAACACGCGCTCGGGGTGATCCCCGCCTACCTCGGCTGCCGCCTCCTCGAGGACGGCCTGGCGGCGGCCCCACAGGTGGACCTCGGCGCCGTGTGCCACGAGGTGGCGGGCCACGCCGCGGCCCAGCCCGGTGCCGCCACCGGTGACGAGGATGCGGTGGCCGTCGAGGATGTCGCTGCGGAACGGGGACCTGGTCACGCCTGGCTCACTCTTCTCAGTCGTCGAGCAGGGACTTGGCGATGATCTCGCGCTGGATCTCGTTCGTGCCGCCGTAGATCGGGGGAGCCAGCGCCTTGCGGACCTGCTCCTCGACGCCGTACTCGCGGGTGTAGCCGTAACCGCCCATGAGCTGCATCGCTTCGAGCGCAGTGTTCTTGGCCACCGTCGTGCACTTGAGCTTGGCCATCGACGCGTTGCGTGCGAGCGCGTCCTCCAGCCCGTGGTCGATGCCGTCGGCGATGTCGTAGACGAACGAGCGGCACACCTCGATCTCGGTGGCGAGGTCGGCCACCCGGTGGCGCAGCGCCTGGAAGTCCTTGATCTTCTGACCGAAGGCCTCGCGCTCCTTCATGAAGGAGATGGCGTCGTCGAGCGAGCGCTGCGCGGCACCGAGCGATGTGGCGGCGATGATCAGCCGCTCCACGCTGAGCCCGCGCATGAGGTGCTTCCATGCACCGCCGACCTGGCCCACCACGGCCGACGCAGGAACGCGGACATCGGTGAAGAAGAGGTCGTTGGTGGTGCGCGCCTCCATGGTCCGGATCTCGCGCATCTCCAGGCCAGGCGCGGCAGCCGGGACCATGAGCAGGGTGAGGCCCTGGTGCTTCTTGCCGGTTACCTCCGTGCGCGTGAGGACGAGGATGTTCTCGGCGATGTGTGCGGCCGACGTCCAGGTCTTCTGGCCGTTGATCACCCAGAAGGCGCCGTCCTGCTCGGCCTTGACGCGGACGCCGCCGAGGTCGGAGCCCGCACCGGGCTCGGAAAGGGCGATGGCCTCGAGCCTGCCTGCCGCCATGTTGGACACGACGGTGCGCTTCTGCTCCTCGGTCCCGTACTTGAGGTAGGTCTGTGCCGCCGTCAGACCCGTGGAGTAGGCGAGGATCGGAGCCAGCCCACGTGCGGTCTCCTCCAGGAAGATGCACTCGTCGACCATGCCGGCCCCGCCGCCGCCGTACTCCTCAGGGAGCGAGACGCCGAGCCATCCCAGCTCAGCCATGCGCGCCAGGATCTCGGGCGAGTTCGCCAGGAGCCCGTTCTCGGTCAGCGCATCGCGCTTCTCCAGTGTGCCGCAGGTGTCGTCGCAGAACGTGCGGATCGCGAGCGCGAAGCCTTGCTGCTCGTCGGTCAGTCGCATCGCGCGGCCGTCAGTTCCCGCGGTAGGCGCTGAAGTCGGGCTTGCGCTTCTCGTTGAACGCCGCGATTCCCTCGTTCGCCTCCGCGGTCTCGCCGAAGAGCTTGAGGCTCGTGAAGGCGAGGTGGCCGACGCTGACGAACTGCTCGGTGTCGAGGTTGAGCGACTGCTTCAGCACCTTGAGCGCTGTGGGGGACAGCTGCAGGATCTCGTCGGCCCAGGCCCTCACCTCCGCCTGCAGCTGATCGGCGGGAACGACCTTGTTGACCAGGCCCCAGTCGAGCGCCTGCTGCGCGCTGTAGCGACGGCAGAGGAACCAGATCTCCCGCGCGCGCTTCTCGCCGACGACGCGGGCGAGATAGCCGGTGCCGAGGCCAGCGTCGTACGAGCCGACGCGCGGGCCGTTCTGGCCGAACGTCGAGGTCTCGCTCGCGATGGTCAGGTCGCAGATGAGGTGCAGCACGTGGCCGCCGCCGATCGCGAACCCGTCGACCGCGGCGATGACCGGCTTGGGGATGTCGCGGATGACGCGGTGCAGCGCCTCGATCTCGAACAGGCCGCTGTCGGAGGGGCCGTAGTCGCCGGTCTCCATCCGCTGCTTCTGGTCACCGCCGGTGCAGAACGCCTTGCCGCCCGCGCCGGTCAGGCACACGACCCCGACCTCGGGGCTGGCCCAGGCCTTCTTGAAGGAAGCGACGATCTCGTCGACCGTGCGTGCGCGGAAGGCGTTGTAGCGGTCGGGGCGGTTGATCGTGATCGTGGCCAGGCCGCTGTCCACCACGTACGTGACGTCGGTGAGCTCGCTCATGCGCTTACGTTCCCTTCGAGGAGGTCGTTCGGTCCGACCATTTACATGAGAATCTAGGGGTGAGACGAGTCCGGAGGCAAGGTGTCGGGGCAAGCGGCGCGGGTCAGGACAGCTTGCGGGCGATGTCGTCGCGCAGGACGTGCTTCTGGATCTTGCCGGTGGCTGTCATCGGAAGGGCATTCACGAGCTCGAGCCGCTCGGGGATCTTCTGCACCGCCACCTGCCTCTGGCTCAGGAACGTGGCGACCTCCTCCAGGGTGAGCTCGCTCGCCGGGTCCTTCAGGACGACGTAGGCGCAGACCTTCTCGCCCAGTCGCGCGTCCGGCATGCCCACGACGGCGACGCCGGCGACGAGCGGGTGCGCAACAAGGAGCTCCTCGACCTCGCGGGCGCTGATGTTCATGCCACCCCGGATGACGATGTCCTTGAGCCTTCCGGTGACCCGCACGTACCCGTCCGCATCCATCCGGCCGAGGTCGCCTGAGCGCGAGAAGCCCGCTTCGGTGAACAGCGCCGCCGTCTGCTCGTCGTCGTTGTAGTACTCGATCATGTGGCTCGGACCCCGGAAGGCGATGTCGCCCTCCTCGCCTCGCGGCGCCTCGGCCCCCCGAGAGTCGACGACGACCACCTCGCACCCGGCGAAGGCCGACCCGTCGCTCGTCACCGAGCGGATCGGATCGTCGTCCACGGTGCACATGGTGGTCGTGAAGTTCTCGGACCGGCCGTAGAGACTCAGGGTCGTGCAGCCTGCGAACTTCTCGCGCGCCTCCTCGACCACCGCTCCGGGGATCGGGGATCCAGCGCACACCCAGAGGCGCAAGCTGCTCGGGTCGTGGACTGCGGGGTCGTAGGCAGCCATGAGCATCTGGAGGAACGGAGTCGCAGTGACCGACGCGGTGCATCCGTGCTGCGCGATGATGAGGTGGGCCTGGGCGGGGTCCCACACCTCCATGAGGAACGAGGAGGCGCCGACCAGCAGCGGCATGACGACGCTGGTCACCAGCCCGGTGCTGTGCGTGATCGGCGACGGCCCGAACTGGACATCGTCCTCGGTGTACCGGAGGCCTTTGATGATCATCCCGGCGCTTGCCCGCACCGTATTGAACGTGTGGAAGCAGCCCTTGGGGCGCGAGGTCGTGCCCGAGGTGTAGACGATGAGGAAGCCGTCGTCGGCCCCACTGTCGGGCCCGGCCTCGGTGTCGAGCCCGTCGAGGTCGCCCTCGACAAGCAGGTCGTCGAGAGGTCGCGATCCGGCGGCGGAGCCCGCCGACCGGGCGACGTAGATCTGGCGGAGGTCCGGGCACGATCGGCGGAGCTCCTCGAACATGCCGAGGTGGTCGAACCCCCGGAACTCACCGCAGGTCACAGCCGCCACGGCGCCGGAGTGCTGGATGACGTAGCCGACCTCGTCGCCACGGTAGATGGGCATGACAGGAACGATGATCGCGCCAAGCCGGGAGAGCGCCGCGGCGATGAGGGGGAACTCCGTCCAGTTCGGCAGCTGCACCACCACGCGATCTCCCGCGCCGATGCCGTCACGCGCCAGGCCTACGGCAAGCCTGAGGGAGCGCTCCCCGAACTCGCGATACGTCAGTGAGGTCGTGCCGTCGAGGACGAACACCTTGTCGGGTCGCTGGGTGGCCTGCTCGGCGATGAGGGCCGTAAAGCTCGAGCCTGCCCAATAGCCGTTCTCGTAGTAGTCGGCGATCTGGGAATCGGTGTACCGGTCATGGATGGTCTTCAGGGGACGCGACATCTGGGGACTCACTTCCGAGAGACGGTGCCTCGTGCGAGCGTAGATTGGTCAGACCGTTTGGACAAGGCTCCGCGTTCGGATGGGTCGACGTACGGCCAGGGTCAATCCGGCTGTGAGGGTCCTTCCGTCCCGGACCGACCTCGTGGTCAATGACGTGAACTCGTGGCTCGGCGGGGAGGTCACTCGAGTCGGCCCGCGGGGTCTTCCTCCAGTTCCTCGCCAGCCCTCTCAACGCCCACGATCTCGAGAGCCTGTTGGCGACGAGGCACAGAGAGACCAGACCGGCCGAAGGCGCGTGACGGCGAGCCCCCCGGACCGTGCCTGCAGCTCGGGCCAGGCCGTTCGTCGCGACCGTGTGTGCCCACGGTCTCCCGGCAACAGCGGTGACGATGGGGAAGCCGGGGGTCGAACCCACGTGCTGGGCCTGCTGGACGGCAGCGACACGAGGAACCTCGCTGCGGGCTTGCGACTGGCGTGCCGTGCGCTCTTGCTTGCCGAGGCGAGGATGCGCCCTGACGGGGCGTGGGCTAAACGTGGGCTAAGCACCGGTCAACAAGGGCCAGAAGCGGCCACCAAGGGCTTGTCGGCTCGATCATCGTCAGCCTGAGACTCCGTGCAAACAGTGAGAATCTCGTGGAGCGGGTGACGGGAATCGAACCCGCACTGTCAGCTTGGGAAGTTGATCGGTGCAGGCGATGGTGTCGCCCGACGTCGCCGGTGCGCTGTCCGCCGGCGGTGCGTATCGGGAGTCGACAGGCGGTTCCCGCGGCTGGCTCGTGCCGCGCTCGATCTCGTCCTTGCGTACGCCCAGCCACTGGCCTCGGCCAGGGCGGGGGACAGAATGCAGATTCCGGGCGGTACGAAATGCGGATACTGAGTGGTACGTTTTGCGGGTGCTGACGTCGATCGAAGGGGTGACCTGATGCCTTACCTGCCTCGGGTGGCCGATGGTGAGTTGGTGGCGCGGCTCGGCACGGCGGGCGCGGTGCTGGTGGAAGGGCCGAAGTTCTGCGGGAAGACCGAGACCGCCCGAAGGGCTGCCGGCTCTGAGGTCCTGCTCGACGTGGATCGGGCGGCACGCGAAGCGGTGCTGCTGGCGCCAGACCTGGTGCTCGGGCAGCAGCCCCCTCAACTGCTGGACGAGTGGCAGATCGTTCCTGAGCTGTGGGACCTCGTCCGACGCGAGGTGGATGCTCGGCGCATCCCTGGTCAGTTCATCCTCACGGGGTCCGCGACACCGACCGGCGATGCCCGTCGGCACTCGGGCGCAGGCAGGTTCTCCGTCATGCGGATGCGCCCCATGTGCCTGGCAGAGTCACGGCGCAGCGACGCCACCGTCTCCCTCGACTCATTGCTCGACGGCGACACCCAACCTGCCAAGGACCCGGGGCTCACCATCGCCGACCTGGCGGAAGCCCTCACCCGTGGTGGCTGGCCCGCGCTGGTCGACCAGCCCGTGGCGACCGTGACCCGGTCGCTGCGTGACTACCTGACCCAAGCCACGCACGTGGACGTGCTCACCGTCGCCGGCCCCCGAAGGGACCCGGTCAAGGTCGACGCCCTCGTCCGTTCCCTGGCGCGCAACACCGCGACCGAGGTCAGTGTGACGACGTTGGCAGCCGACGCCGCTGTTGGTGGGTCGCCTTTGGATCGCAGCACCGTCACCGACTACCTGACCGCCCTCGAGCGACTCATGATCCTCGACCAGCAGCCGGCCTGGGCACCGTCGATGCGCTCGCGCGCTCAGCTCCGCACCTCACCCAAGCGGCACCTCGCCGATCCGTCGCTCGCGGTGGCGGCCATGCGTGGATCCCCGAGCAAGCTGCTCGGCGATCTGGCCACCATGGGCACGCTCTTCGAGTCGCTGGTCGTTCGCGACCTGCGCGTTCTGGCCGAACCCCTCGACGGGTCGGTGTATCACTACCGCGACAACAAGGGCCTCGAGGTCGGTGCGATCGTGCAGTGCGACGACGGGCGATGGGGAGCGTTCGAGGTGAAGCTGGGGACGTCGCGCACCGATGCTGCGGCCGCCACCCTTCTCGCCTTCGCAGCCAAGGTCGACACGACTGCGACAGGGGAGCCGGGGGTCCTCGCCGTCATCACGGGCCAAGGCTTCGCCTACCGACGCCCCGACGGCGTTCACGTCGTCCCCATCGGAACGCTCGGTCCGTAGCCGCCCCGGGTAGGAAAGACGTACGAGTGCGAACGATCCTGCTCACGGATTGCTCACAGAGCAGATGACACCCCCCACTTCTGGCTGGTACCCGCCGGACCGCCGCAAGCGTCTGACCTGCGGAAACGGCACCAAGCGTTACTCGCCACCACCCCGGATCACCCCCTCGAACCAACTCGTAATGCGTAGGTCATCGGTTCGATTCCGATAGGCGGCTCCACCAGCGAGTCGCCCGGTCCCGCGAAGGGCCGGGCGTTCGTGCGTTCGAGCCTTGCGGGTCGGCCTCGGCGTGGCACCGGTCATCGCCTCATGCATCGGTTCGCTGCGAGGGGCCGCCTATGTCGCAGAGCTTGCAGGGTTCCATGGTGGAAACACCGACTGGGCCCGCATCATGCACCTCTACGACCTGCTGCTGACCGTCGAGCCGTCACCGGTCGTCGAGCTCAACCGCGCCGCCGCGCTCGCGTTCGCCGACGGCCCGGCTGAGGCCATCGGCATCGTCGACCGGCTCGCGGGCGACACCCGCCTGCGCTCGTACCCCTACGTCTTCGCCGTTCAGGCCGACCTGCTGCGGCAGCTGGGCCGGGGCGACGAGGCGATCGCCGCCTACCTCGCAGCGCTCGACCTGACCGCCAACACGGCCGAGCGCCACTTCCTGCAGCGCCGGATCGACGACGTCGTCCCGGTCGCGGCAGCGCGGGCCGTCTGACGCCCCAGTCGTTCGGCCAGCACAGCCCTGCGCGCTGTTCGAGGGCAGCCAGCAAGACGGGCAGGGCCCCGAGTTGGCAATTCGGTGTGACAGGGATTACCGTACAGCAATTCGTGAATCTTACGTCGCATGCGGTGCCCGGCCACGGGTGCCGCCCACCGGAGGGGACGCCGATGACGCCGTTCGCCGAAGCCGCCCGACCCTGGCTGGCGCACTATCCCGCGGGCGTGCCCGCTGACATCGAGCCGGTGACCGCGGGGTCGCTCGGCGACGAGCTGGCCGCGGCCGCCGCGGAGTACGGGGACGCGCGGGCGTTCACGATGGTCATGCCCAACGGCATGAACGGGCACCTGAGCTTCGCCGACGTCGACCGGCTCTCCGACGAGTTCGCGCTCTACCTGCGCGAGGTGATCGGCCTGCAGCAGGGCGACCGCGTCGGCATCCAGCTGCCCAACTGCCTCGCCTACCCGGTCGTCGCGTTCGGCACGCTCAAGGCCGGCTGCGTCGTGGTCAACACCAACCCGCTGTACACGGGTGTCGAGCTGCGCCGCCAGCTCCTCGATGCCGACGTCTCGCTCGTGGTGGGCGCCGACATCATGTCGAGCACGCTGGCCGAGGTGGTGCCCTCGCTCGAGGGCGTCCCGGTGGTCATCACCGCGATTAGCGACTTCTTCCCCGGCTACGTCCACGGCATCATCCGCTCGGTCCAGAAGGTCTGGAACCGCACGCTGCCGCCGATCCGCTTCGAGCACACGCGTCTGCGCAACGCGCTCGCGCAGGGCGCGGCCACCGGCGCCGACGCGTCGGCGTACCGGCGCGAGCTCTCGCCCGACTCCCTCGCGTGCCTGCAGTACACCGGCGGCACGACGGGCATCAGCAAGGGCGCCATGCTCACCCACGGCAACCTCGTGGCCAACGGCCACCAGATGCTGGGGTTCGCGGGCGACCAGATCCAGCCAGGACGCGAGACGGTCCTCACCGCGCTGCCGTGCTACCACGTGTTCGCGTTCACGGTGAACCTGCTGGGGTTCTACCTGCGCGGCGGCCACAACATCCTCATCCCGAACCCGCGACCGCTGGCCAACCTCAAGCGCGCGTTCGAGAACTACCCGATCACCTGGGTGACGGGCGTGAACACGCTCTTCCACGGCCTCACCAACGAGGAGTGGTTCCTCGACAACACGCCGCCCGCTCTGCGCGCGAGCATCTCCGGCGGCATGGCCCTGCACACCGCCACCGCGCAGCGCTGGCAGGAGGTCACGGGTACGCCGGTCGTCGAGGGCTACGGCCTCACCGAGTCGTCGCCCGGCCTCACCTTCAACCCGCTAGACGGCGGCAGCCGTCCGGGCACCGTCGGAGTGCCGCTGCCGAGCACGGTCGTCCGCCCCACGCGCGAGGACGGCACACCCGCGGATCTCGGCGAGCCCGGCGAGCTGTGGGCCCGCGGCCCGCAGATCATGGCCGGCTACTGGCGCAAGCCCGAGGAGACCGACTTGGTCCTCCAGGACGGCTGGCTGCGCACCGGCGACATCGGGGTGATGGACGCCGACGGCTATGTGACGATCGTCGACCGCAGCAAGGACGTCATCATCGTCAGCGGCTTCAACGTCTTCCCCAACGAGGTCGAGGACGCGCTGGCGTCGCACCCGGGCGTCGACCAAGTCGCCGTCGTCGGGGTGGACGCCGGCGAGCGCGGCGAGCGCGTGCGCGCGGTGGTCGTACGCCACGACGCCGCGGTCACGGCGGACGAGCTGCGGGCGCACGCCGCCACGCGGCTCACCGCCTACAAGGTGCCGGCGGAGTTCGTCTTCACCGACGCCCTGCCCACGTCGCCCATCGGCAAGATCCTGCGCAAGGACGTGCGGACCCAGTTCGCCGATGCGGTGCCCGAGCCGATGCTGAGCAACGCGGGGAGCGCGCGATGATCGGGGCCTTCGAGCAGCTGATGCTCACCATCCTCGTCGCCTGCATGATGCTGGGGATGGGCGCGGCCATGACCGCGCGCGACGTGAAGCGCGAGCTCAAGCGGCCGAAGTGGCTCGTGCTCGCCGTGATCGGGCAGTTCACGTTCATGCCGCTCATCGCGTTCGGGCTGGTGCAGATCTTCGACATCCCGCCAGCCGTCGCGATCGGCCTCGTGATCCTGGGCTGCATGCCCGGCGGGACGACGTCGAACCTGTTCACCTACTTCTCCAAGGCCAACCTCTCGCTGTCGGTCATCGTCACGATGCTCACGACGATGGCCGCGATCGTGGTGTCGCCGATCCTCATCGGCGTCTACGGCGGAGTCGTGGCGTCCGAGGTCGAGGTGCCCTACGCCAACATCGTGATCAGCCTCGTGCTGCTCATCCTCCCGATCTTCGCTGGCATCTGGCTGCGCAGGCGCAGCGCCAACGTCGGCGGAGCCGTGGAGCTCGGCGGCTCGATCTTCGGCATCCTCGTGATCGTCCTGCTCATGGTCACATGGGTCCCGCGCAACTGGGACCTGCTGGTCGAGACCATGCAGGAGCGCCCCGGCATCTTCGCGGCGTCGATCCTCCTGCCCGTGATCGGCATGGGAGTGGCGTACCTCTGGGCGAAGCTCTGGGGCGCGGCCATCGAGGACCGTCGCACGTTCGCCCTCGAGATCGGCATCGTGAACGGACCGCTCGCCGTGGCCGTCATCGCGCTGTCGTTCTCCGGCGAGACCAAGGCCGCGGCCGATCTCATCCCGGCGCTCTACTCGCTGTTCGTGGTGATCACGGCATCGCTCGTGACCGTCGCGTTCCGCAAGGCGCACGAGCGCGCGGAGCAGAAGATCCCCGTCCTGCTCTGAGCGACCCACGGGTCCCCGCGCCGTCCACGAGGACGGCGCGGGGACCGCGTTGTTCGCCGGCGACTCACGCCGAGCGAGAGTGTGGGGAGGCCTCGGGCGACACAGTGGCTAGTGGCTGGCTATAGCCGTTTGATCGGACTAGGTTCGCGAGCGCGCCCCCGGTCGTACAGTCCCCCCTTGCGCCCGGGGGCGCCTGCATGGCCGGGCGGGTTCAGTGGGCGCCGGTCTACGCTGCCATCGTGGTGAGGGGGGCAGCGCTCGGCGACGCCGGGCTCGACGGTCCGGCCGGCGACGGCCCGCTGTCGGCGTTCCTGCGCGTCCTCGCGGACAGCAGCGACGGCGCGGTCATCGGTGCGGCGCTGGCCGAGGGACTGCTGCGGGAGTTCGCGCCGACGCGGGTGTCGGTCTACTTCGCGACCGACGGCATGCTCGAGGAACGGGTGCACTACGGGCGCTCGGCCGACTCCGGCGAGCACGCGCTCGTCCCCGTCGAGGCGGCGATGCCGCTGACCGAGGTCTACCGCACGGGCGAGTCCGGGGCCTGGATGGTCCAGCGGGCGGCCGCGCAGTTCCCCGCTGTGGCCGGGTGGGTCCGGATGCATCCCGAGGCTCGCGACGAGGAGGTGCTCGGCGTGCCTGTCCGCGGCCGCGGCCGGGTCGTCGGCGCGATGCTGGTCGAGCTCCCTGCCCACGCCCCTCGGTCGTGGCGGCTGAAGGGGCTCATGGAGGCCGCCTCGGCGGGGCTCGCGCTGTGGTGGCTCTCAGCCTCACCGGCAACACGGACGACGCCTCGGACGCAGCGGGCCAAGGGCGCGACCGTCACCGCGCGCCAGCGCGACGTCGTCGACGGCATCCGCCGCGGCCGGTCCAACGCCGAGATCGCGGAGAAGCTCGGAGTATCCGTCGGCACGGTGAAGGCCGACCTCGCGCAGCTCTACCGCAACTTCGGAGTCTCCGACCGCGACGAGCTGCCCCGCCTGGTCCCCAAACGCCGCTGAATCCAGCCGTGCCGGTCCACTGCTGACAATTCATGACATGACTATTGACACGAATTTATCAATCGTGTCACTGTCCCTGACATGAATCAGCGGGCCTATTCCATGGAGGTGCGCGCAGCGCGCGCCGAGGAGACCCGGGCACGGATCGTCGCGGTGGCGCAGGCGCAGTTCGCCGACCCGGCAGCCGACATCACCCTCGAGGGCGTCGCTGCAGCCGCCGGCGTGAGCGCGCGCACCGTGCTGCGTGCTTTCGGCACCAAGGAGGGGCTGGTCTTCGCGGCGATCGACACCATGCGCGCCGACTCGTCCCGGCCCGCCGCGGACCCGCCCGAGACGGTGGAGGACGCCGTCCGCCAGGTGTTCGACGACTACGAGAACATCGGCGACCGCGTCGTGCGGATGCTGGCCGAGGAGCACCGCATCGCCGGCTTCGCCGAGGTCGCAGCAGGGGGACGGGAGCGGCATCGCGAGTGGCTGGCTGCGGCCTTCGCGGGAGAACTGGCGGGGCACCGCGGCCGCGAGCGGAGCCGTCGCCTCGACGCGCTCGTGGCTGCGACCGACGTCTACCTGTGGAAGCTGCTCCGCCGGGACCTCGGGCGCAGTCGGGCAGAGGCCGAGCGGGTCGTCGTGCAGCTGGTGCGCGGCGCGCTCGGCGACTGAGGGGAGTGGCGGGGATGGCACGGATCCTGTGGGCCTGCTGGGACGGTGGCGGCAACCTGCCTCCCTCGCTGGGCATCGCACGCGAGCTACAGGCGCGGGGCCATGCGGTGGCCTTCCACGGCCGGCCCGACATGGTCGACCGGGCGAAGGCGGCCGGTCTCGAGGCGTCGGCCTTCGCCTCTGCCCGCGACGATCTGGAGCGCTACTCGTTCCTCCCGATGCCGACCGTCTTCGGCTTCACCGGCTCGCCGGCGGTCGGCCGCGAGCTCGTCGAGCTGGCCCATGCGGAGAAGCCCGACGTCCTGGTGGTCGACGCGATGTTCGCCACGGCGCTCGACGTCGCCCCGCAGATCGACGCGCCGAGCGTGGTCATGGTCCACACGTTCGCCAACCGGCTCCGCGACGGCTGGCACAAGGGGTTCGCGATGCAGTCGGACGCGCGGCTGCGCGCCGGCTTCGATCCTTTGCCCGGGCTCGGCGTGCTCTGGGGAGGCCGCGACCTCGTCCACGTGAACACGCTGGCCGCACTCGACGGCCCCGCGCCGGACGGCGACGTGGAGGTGCACCACGGCGCGCCGGTCCTGTCGTCGGAGTCTCGCGCCACGGCTGTGGGGCTGCCGTGGCCCGACGACGATCCCGTGCCCCTCGTCCTGCTGAGCTTCAGCACGGTGCCGGAGCAGCGCGACGTCGACGCGCTGCAGACCGCGCTCGATGCTCTGGCGCCGCTGGACGTGCACGTCGTCGCCACCACCGGCCAGGTGGTGGGCGCGGACGAGCTGGCGGTTCCGGCGAATGCGTACGTGGTGCCGTTCGCCGACCACGAGGAGCTGCTGCGCCGGGCCTCCCTCGTCGTCGGCCATGGAGGCCATGGGACGACGATGCGGACCCTGCGGGCGGGTGTCCCGATGGTGGTCATGCCGGCGACCGGCGCGGACCAGGCAGGGATGGCGGCGTTCGTGACGTCCTACGGCGCGGGGCTCGGACTGGAGCGCGGTTCCGGCGCGGAGGCCATCCGCTCGGCCGCGGCCGAGGTGCTCGGCGATGCCCGCTACGGGACCCGCGCGGCCGAGGCGTCGTCGCTGTTCGTCGGCCTCGATGGTGCGGCGCTCGGCGCCGACGCCGTCGAGTCGGTCCTCGCCTGATCGCCCGCCGGACGGCAGGCGCGCGTCAGACCTTGTCCTTGAGCGCGAGCACCATCGAGGGCAGCCCGAGTGCCAGGCCGAGGAAGACCCAGAAGGCCGACATCACGGCGCCCCAGGTGAGCGTGACGTCCCAGGTGTCGAGCTCCGTGCCGTTGACGATGAAGGCGATCAGGCCGACCGTGCCCGCGAGCGCGACTGCGCCGGCGAGGTAGCGGTAGGACTCGACGTACGACTCGTTGCGCACCGCGAGCTGCCGCTCGTCGAGGTACTCGTCGGGGAGGTCGGCGATGGTGCGGACGGACACGCGCAGAAGAGCCCAGGCGCCGGCGCCCACGATGACGACGAGCAGGCCGACGAGCTGGTCGACGGCGATGTAGGCGACGGGGACCAGCACGAGCAGCACGAGGTACCCGCCCACGAGCAGCAGTCGGGCGCGGCGGGTGCGGACGCTGTCGTATCGGGTATCGCTCATGAGCCGCTCGGCGCTGGCCGCGACGGCCGCCTCGTTGCGCTCCTTGCTGATGGCCCAGCGCTCCTTGAGGGTCATCGGGTCTCCTGCGTCTCGGGGAAGGGGGTGAGGGAGAACAGCTGCTCGACCGGCGCCTCGAGGATCTCGGCCAGGCGCAGCGCCAACGACAGGCTGGGGCTGTACTCGCCGCGCTCGAGGTAGCCGACGGTCTGGTAGTGGACCCCGACCGCATCGGCGAGCTCCTGCCTCGAGAGCCCGCGCTCGCTGCGCAGCTCCTCGATGCGGCTGTAGACCGGCTCGTCCGCCTTGGGTCGTCGTCCCATGGCTCGTAGCATAAATACTGCCGTAGTATTAATGCAACACGGCGTCGAGAAGCATCCTCGGGCGCTCCACCACGGTCCATTCGACGAGGCCGAGGGTCTCTCGCACGAGCGACCACGGGGTGAGCGCAGAACCGCGGCCGCTCTGCGTCGGCGAGCCGGTTGCCTCGATGCCGAGGCCCGAGGCCATGTGGCGCACACGGGCGTGGTGCGACGGGTCGGTCACCACGACGACGTCGTCCCAGCCGCGTCCCCGCAGTTCGTCGCGGACCGCGCGCATGCTGGTCAGGGTGTCGACGCCGGTGCCGACGGCGACCACGGCGTCGGCGGCGACGCCCTGGCGCTGCAGCCAGCTGCGTCCTGCGTCGGCCTCGCTGACGGTCTCGCCGGCCCCGACGCCGCCGACGGTGATGACCCTCGGCGCGACGCCGTCCCGGTAGAGCGACAGCGCGTGCTCCAGCCGCGCCCGCAGCACCGCTCCGGGCTCGCCGTCGCGGGCGGAGGTGCCGAGCACGAGGATCGCGTCGGCCGTCCGGCTGTCGTCGCGCTCGCTGTAGCGGACGACTTCGGCGCCGGCCGCGACCACGCCGGCCACGAGCGCCGCCCCGAGTGCCGCGCCCGCCCCTCGGGCAATCCGGGTCCGCCGTGCGAGCCGCTCCATGCGCACCTCCGGAAGCCTCTGCACCGTGCGCGGCGCGATGCCTCGCCTTCCCCGGACGACGCGGGGGAGCCGCGCCGAGTTCCGATAGTTGGACATGACAATCGTTGTCGTTTACGTTTCCAGGGAGCTGGCGCACGGAGCGCCGCCGAGCCGGAGAGAGGTCGCCGATGAACCGCACGGAGCTCGTCGCCGCAGTTACGGAGCGGGCCGGTATCCCGCGCGAGCACGTCGACGCCACACTGCAGGCGCTGGCGGAGGTCGTCGCCGAGAGCCTCGCGGCCCGCGAGAAGGTCGCCCTCCCCGGGTTCGTGACGTTCGAGGCGGTGCACCGGTCTGCCCGGACGGGGCGCAACCCGCGCACGGGCGAGCCGCTCGAGATCCCTGCGGCCTGGACGGCGAAGGCCACCCCGGGGGCGGCCCTCAAGAACGCCGTCCGCTGACGCCCTGCGCCGGCCCAGACCGGCGCCCCTGCGCCCGCCCCGCCGCACTCGGCGCCGGCGGGCGCACTGCTGTGCGGGGTCGGAGTCGCGGATCTATGACATCAACGTCCATTCATATGAGAAGGTGTTCATATGAGCGCCGGCCAGCACGACCTCGAGAAGGCCAGCCGGCTCTTCCGTGCGCTCGCTGCCCCCGTGCGGCTGTCGATCCTGTCGGCGCTCGACGAGCACCAGGACCTCTGCGTCCACGAGCTCGTCCAGCACACCGGCGCCTCGCAGTCGCTCGTCTCCCAGCACCTGCGGGTGCTCCGGGACTCCGATCTCGTCCGCAGCAGCCGCCGCGGCAAGGAGGTCGCCTACTCGATCGCGGACCGCCATATCGCCCGGATGGTCCGCGACGCCCTCGACCATGCGCAGGAGGAACGACCATGACCGCCGCTGTCGCCCATGCCCCCGCGGAGCAGCACGCGCACACCCACGGCCCGGGCTGCGGCCACGACGCCGTCATCCACGGCGACCACGTCGACTACCTGCACGACGGGCACGCGCACCACGAGCACGAGGGGCACTACGACGAGTGCGCCACCTGCTCGTGCGGCACGTGCAGCGACCTGTGCGCCACCTGCACCTGCGCCGACTGCACCTGCGCGACCTGCAACCACAGCGCCTGCGCCTGTGCGCACTGCACCGACTCGTGCGCGAACTGCTCGTGCGCGGACTGCAGCTGCGCCACCTGCACGCACGCCGCCTGACCCCCACAGCGACGGAGCCCCCGGCTGCTTGTGCAGCCGGGGGCCCGTGAGCCCGTTCGGGATCAGGCGTTGACGCGGATGAGCTTCTTGTTGACGAACTCCTCCATGCCGTAGCGGCCGAGCTCGCGGCCGAAGCCCGAGGCCTTGATGCCGCCGAAGGGCAGCTCGACGCCGTCGGCGCCGACGCAGTTGACGAAGACCATGCCGGCCTCGATCTGGTCGGCGACGCGGATCGCCTGCTCCGGGTCGTTGGTGAAGACGTACGAGCCGAGGCCGTACTCGGTGTCGTTGGCGAGGCGCACGGCGTCGGCCTCGTCGGCCGCCTTGTACACCTGGGCGATCGGGCCGAAGAGCTCCTGGCCGTACGCCGAGTTGCCCGGCTCCACGCCGGTGAGGACGCCGCCGCGCACGAAGTTGCCCTCGCGCTCGCCGCCCACGAGCTGGGCGCCGTCGGCGGTCGCCTGCTTCACCTGCTCCTCGAGGCGGTCGGCGGCCAGCGCGGACGACAGCGGGCCGTAGGCGGTGTCGTCGGCCGACGGGTCGCCGTACTGCATCGAGGTGACCGCGGCGGTGAACTTCTCGACGAACTCGTCGTACAGGTCCTCCACCACGATGAACCGCTTCGCGGCGTTGCAGGCCTGGCCGGCGTTGTCCATGCGGGCGGCGGTGGCGGCCTCGACGACGGCGTCCATGTCGTCGGTGGCGAGCAGGATGAACGGGTCGCTGCCGCCGAGCTCGAGCACGACCTTCTTCAGGTGGCGGCCCGCCTGCTCGGCGACCGCGGCACCCGCGCGGCCGGAGCCGGTGAGCGAGATGCCCTGCACGCGCGGGTCGGCGATGAGCTTCGAGACCTGGTCGTTGGTCGCGTAGATGTTGATGTAGGCGTCGGCGGGCACGCCGGCGTCGCGGAAGATCTGCTCCATCGCCGCGGCCGACTCGGGGCACTGCGGCGCGTGCTTGAGCAGGATCGTGTTGCCGATGATCAGGTTCGGGCCGGCGAAGCGGGCGACCTGGTAGTAGGGGAAGTTCCACGGCATGATCCCGAGCAGGACGCCGACGGGGCTGCGGCGGATGACCGCGCTGCCCTCGCCGGCGAGCAGCTCGATGGGCTCGTCGGCCAGGAACGTCTCGGCGTTGTCGGCGTAGTACTCGTAGATGCCGGCGCTGAACTCCACCTCGCCCACGGCCTGGGCGACGGGCTTGCCCATCTCACGCGAGATGATCTCGCCGAGTTCGAGCTTGCGCTGCTCGTGGAGCTGGCCGACCCGGCGGATGATGGCTGCGCGCTCGGCCACGGTGGTGTCGCGGCCCCAGGGGCCGCGGGCGGCGTAGGCGCGGGCCACCGCGCTGTCGAGATCGGCGTCGCCGATCGTCGGGTACTCCTTGATCAAGGAGCCGGTCGCCGGGTTCACGACGGCGTAGTCAGCCACGGGGTGTTCCTCTCGGGTCAGTAACGACGGTGGTACTGCGCGGCTAGGTTCTCACCTCCCCGCGCTCACGTCTGCGGCGCCTCCCTTGCGGCCCGCCGGTCCCCGCCCCCGATCGCCCGCCCGTGCTGACGGGGCCACCGGCGCCATGGCGGAGGTCACGCACGGCCGTGCGGGAGCCCGGGCGGCGGCGGGCCCGCTTGTCGGGGACAATCGACGCGAGAGCCTGCCCGCCCGAGCCCGAGAGAGCGCCCGTGACCACCGCTTCGAACGACGTCGTCCGCACGGACGTCCTCGTCGTCGGCGCGGGCCCCGGCGGAGCTGCGGCGGCGACCCACCTGGCCCGGCTCGGCCGCGACGTCGTCCTCGCCGACGGCGCCGTGTTCCCCCGCGACAAGGCGTGCGGCGACGGCCTCACCCCGCGCGCCGTCGCGGAGCTGCAGCACCTCAAGGCCGACCACATCCTGCAGGGCGCGCCGGTCAACAACGGCCTGCGCGGCCACGGCTTCGGCAAGAGCCTGATGCTCCCGTGGAACGGGCCGCACCTGCCCAGGCACGGCTCGGCGATCGCCCGCACGGTGCTCGACAACGCGCTGCGCGACACAGCGCTGGACGCCGGCGCCGTCGGGCTCGACGGCCACCGCGCCGTCGACGTCCAGCTCACCGGCGGTCGGCTCACCGGCGTCGTCCTGCGCAGCAAGGAGCGCACGGTCACGGTCGAGGCTCAGAGCGTCGTGGTGGCCGACGGCGGCAAGTCGCACCTCGGCCGGATGCTCGGCCGCACCTGGCACCAGGAGACGGTCTACGGCGTCGCGTCGCGCGCGTACGCGACCAGCCCGATGGCAGACGACCCCTGGATCACCTCGCACCTCGAGCTGCGCGACGAGACCGGCCGGATGATGGGCGGCTACGGCTGGATCTTCCCGCTGGGCAACGGGATGGTGAACGTCGGCGCCGGCACCCTCGCTACCAAGAAGCGGCCCGCCAACATCAACCTGCGCAAGCTCACCGAGGAGTACGCGCGCCAGCGCCGCGACGAATGGCAGCTCGGCGAGCTCACCGGCTACGGCTCCGCGCCCCTGCCCATGGGCGGTGCCGTCAGCGGCGTCGCCGGCCGAAACTGGATGCTCATCGGCGACGCCGCCGCCTGCATCAACCCGCTCAACGGCGAGGGCATCGACTACGCGCTCGAGACCGGCCGGCTCGCGGCCGAGCACCTCGTGTCGAACCGGTCGGGCGCCGACCTCACGGCGTCGTGGCCCGCTCTGCTCGACGCCGAGTACGGCCAGGCCTTCTCGATCGCCCGCCGCCTCGGCCTGCTCATCACCCACGAGCGGCTGCTCGCGCTGTCCGGCCCGATCGGCATGCGCAGCCACGCGATCATGTCCGTGGCCTTCCGCGTCATGGGCAACCTCGTCACGCCCGAGGACTCCGACGTCGTCGCCCGCCTGTGGCGCACCGCCGGCCGGGCCTCGCTGCGCCTCGACCGCCGCCGCCCCTTCCACTAGGAGCCCCTCGCTCAGACTGATCGACTGTGCGTTTACGCGCCCCATAACGCACACCTGATCAGTCTCAGCGGAGGGTGTCGTCGCGGTCGGCGCAGTACTGTCGTCAGACCCGGTGCGGGGTCGGTCGTGATGGTGTCCGTGGCGAGGAGTACGGGTGTCTGGAGCGCGTGCGTGGTCGCCCGAGCGGGCCGGCGAGGTCATCGCCGAGCACGCCGGCGCGCGCGGCCCGCTGCTGCCGGTGCTCCATGCGCTGCAGGAGGAGTTCGGCTACCTCCACCCCGAGGCGGTGCCGCTCGTCGCGAAGGCCCTCAACCTGTCGCGGGCCGACGTCCACGGCGTCATCACCTTCTACTCCGACTTCCGCACCGAGCCGCACGGACGCCGCACGGTCGCGCTCTGCCGCGGCGAGGCGTGCCAGTCGCGCGGCGGTCGCGAGCTCGCCGACCACGCCCAGCAGCGCCTCGGCGTCGGCTTCGGCGCCACCACGCCCGACGGCGAGGTGACCCTCGAGCAGGTCTTCTGCCTGGGCCTGTGCTCGGTCGCGCCGGCCGCCTTGGTCGGCGGCCGCGTCCACGGCCGGCTCGACGCCGACGCGCTCGACGGGCTGGTGGCCCGATGACCACCGTGTACCTGCCGGGCGACTCCGCCGCGCGGGCCGTCGGCGCCGACGAGGTCGCGCTCGCGCTGGAGACCGAAGCGGCGCTGCGCGGCATCCCGATCACCCTGGTGCGCAACGGATCCCGCGGCATGCACTGGCTCGAGCCGCTCCTCGAGGTGGCGACGCCGCAGGGCCGCATCGGCTACGGTCCGGTGGCCCCTTCGGACGTCGCGGGCCTGCTCGACGCGGGCCTGCTCGACGGCGCCGACCATGCGCTGCGCCACGGGCCCGTCGACGCCATCGAGTGGCTCGCCGGCCAGCAGCGCGTGACCTTCGCGCGCGTCGGCGTCGTCGATCCGCTGTCGACGTCCGACTACGAGGCGCACGGCGGTCTCGCCGGGCTGCGCGCTGCGCTGGCGATGGCGCCGTCGGACGTCGTGACGGCGGTGGCCGACAGCGGGCTGCGCGGCCGGGGCGGTGCCGGCTTCCCCGCCGGCATCAAGTGGCGCACGGTCGCCGACGCCGAGTCGTCGGCGAAGTTCGTCTGCGCCAACGCCGACGAGGGCGACAGCGGAACGTTCGCCGACCGCATGCTCATCGAGGGCGACCCGTTCACCCTCATCGAGGGCATGGCGATCGCCGCCTACGCGGTGGGGGCGCAGGAGGGCTTCGTCTACATCCGCTCCGAGTACCCCGACGCCGTTCGCACGATGCGCCGCGCGATCGAGGCGGCGGAGCAGGCGGGCTGGCTCGGCGACGGCATCCTCGGCAGCGGCCTGTCCTTCCACCTGCAGGTGCGCGTGGGCGCGGGCGCCTACATCTGCGGCGAGGAGACCGCGATGCTCGACAGCATCGAGGGCAAGCGCGGGATGGTGCGGGCCAAGCCGCCGCTGCCCGCGGTCTCCGGCCTGTTCGGCCGACCGACCGTGATCAACAACGTGCTGACGCTCGCCACCGTGCCCGCCGTCCTGGCGCAGGGGGCCGAGGCGTATGCGGCGTACGGCGTCGGCCGCTCGCGCGGCACGCAGGTCTTCCAGCTCGCGGGCAACATCGCGCGGGGCGGCATCGTCGAGACGGCGTTCGGCCTCACCCTGCGCGAGCTCGTCGAGGGCTACGGCGGCGGCACGGCGTCCGGCCGCTCCGTGAAGGCGGTGCAGGTCGGCGGCCCGCTCGGCGCGTACCTCCCGGCGTCCGCCATGGACGTCGCCCTGGGCTACGAGGAGCTGGCCGCGATCGGCGGGATGCTCGGCCACGGCGGCGTGGTGGTGTTCGACGACACCGCCGACATGGGGCAGCAGGCCCGGTTCGCCATGGAGTTCTGCGCCGAGGAGTCGTGCGGCAAGTGCACGCCGTGCCGCATCGGCGCGGTGCGCGGCGTCGAGGTGATCGACCGGATCCTCGTGGGGCCGCCGGAGAGCAGGCGCGACGAGCTCGTGGTGCTCGAGGACCTGTGCGAGCTGATGGCCGAGGGGTCGCTGTGCGCGATGGGCGGCCTCACGCCGAACCCGGTGCGCAGCGTGATCCGGCACTTCCCGGAGGAGCTGGGCCTCGCACCCGTAGCCGCGCCGGGCCCGGCGGGGGACACTGGGACGCCATGAGCATCGTCGATCTCGGCACCCCTGCCGTCCCCGGCGAGCGCACCGTGGACGTCGTCGTCGACGGCATCCCCGTGACGGTCGCGCCGGGGACGTCGGTGCTGCGCGCGGCCGCGGAGGCAGGCGTCGCGATCCCGAAGCTCTGCGCCACGGACTCCCTCGACGCGTTCGGATCGTGCCGGCTGTGCCTGGTGGAGGTCGACGGCCGGCCGGGCACGCCGGCGTCGTGCACGACGCCGTGCACGTCGGGCATGACCGTGCGCACGCAGACGCCGAAGGTCGAGAAGCTGCGCCGCGGCGTCATGGAGCTCTACATCTCCGACCACCCGCTCGACTGCCTCACCTGCCCGGCCAACGGCGACTGCGAGCTGCAGGACATGGCCGGCGTCGTCGGGCTGCGCGACGTCCGCTACGGCCTCGACGGCGCCAACCACCTCGACGCGCCCACCGACGACAGCAACCCCTACTTCTCCTTCGACGCCAGCAAGTGCATCGCGTGCTCGCGCTGCGTGCGGGCGTGCGGGGAGACCCAGGGCACCTTCGCGCTCACCATCGAGGGCCGCGGCTTCGCGTCGAAGGTGTCGGCCAGCGCCGGCGAGCCGTTCATGTCGAGCGAGTGCGTCTCGTGCGGCGCGTGCGTGCAGGCGTGCCCGACATCGACGCTGCAGGAGAAGACGGTCATCGACCTCGGCGTGCCGACCCGCAGCGTGAAGACCACGTGCGCCTACTGCGGGGTCGGCTGCTCGTTCGTCGCCGAGCTGCGCGGCGACCAGCTCGTGCGGATGGTGCCCGACAAGGACGGCGGCGCCAACGCCGGCCACTCGTGCGTCAAGGGCCGCTTCGCCTGGGGCTACGCCACCCACCGCGACCGCCAGCTCGAGCCGATGGTGCGCGAGTCGGTCGACGACGAGTGGCGCACGGTCACGTGGGACGAGGCCATCGCCTACGCCGCCGAGCGGTTCCAGCGCATCCAGGCCGAGCACGGCGTCGGCGCGATCGGCGGCATCACCTCCTCGCGGTGCACCAACGAGGAGGTGTACGTCGTCCAGAAGATGATCCGGGCGGCGTTCGGCAACAACAACGTCGACACCTGCGCGCGCGTCTGCCACTCGCCGACCGGCTACGGCCTCAAGCAGACGTTCGGCACCTCCGCGGGCACGCAGGACTTCGAGTCCGTGGCCGACGCCGACGTCGTGCTGCTCATCGGCGCCAACCCCACGGACGGCCACCCGGTCTTCGCGTCGCGGCTGAAGAAGCGTCTGCGCGCCGGCGCAGAGCTCATCGTCGTGGACCCGCGGCGCATCGACCTCGTGCGCTCGCCGCACATCGAGGCGGCGCACCACCTGCAGCTGCAACCGGGCACCAACGTCGCTGTGGTCAACGCCCTCGCCCACGTCGTCGTCACCGAGGGGCTCGTCGACCGCGCGTTCGTCGCGGAGCGGTGCGAGGACGAGTCGTTCGCGCAGTGGGAGACCTTCATCGCGCGGCCCGAGAACAGCCCCGAGTCGCTCGAGGCGATCACCGGCGTCCCGGCCGAGGAGCTGCGCGCGGCCGCGCGCCTCTACGCCGGCGCGCGCAACGCGGCGATCTACTACGGCCTCGGCGTCACCGAGCACAGCCAGGGCTCCACGATGGTGATGGGCATGGCCAACCTCGCGATGGCCACCGGCAACGTCGGCCGCCGCGGCGTCGGCGTCAACCCGCTGCGCGGGCAGAACAACGTCCAGGGCTCGTGCGACATGGGCTCGTTCCCGCACGAGCTCCCGGGCTACCGCCACGTGAGCGACCCCGCGGTGCGCGGGATCTTCGAGGCGGTGTGGGGGAGGCCGATCGATCCCGAGCCGGGTCTGCGCATCCCCAACATGCTCGACGCCGCGATCGCCGGCCGCTACCTCGGGATGTTCGTGCAGGGCGAGGACATCGCGCAGTCCGACCCCAACGTGCAGCACGTGCACGCAGCCCTCGGCTCGCTCGAGCTCCTCGTCGTGCAGGACCTCTTCCTCAACGAGACGGCGAAGTTCGCCCACGTGTTCCTGCCGGGCACGTCGTTCCTGGAGAAGGACGGCACCTTCACCAACGCCGAGCGGCGCATCAACCGCGTGCGCCCCGTGATGCCGCCGCGGTCGGGCAAGCACGAGTGGGAGGCGGCCTGCGAGCTCGCCACCGCCATGGGCTACCCGATGTCGTACGACGACGCGTCGCAGATCATGGACGAGATCGCGGCGACCACCCCGACCTTCGCGGGCGTGAGCTTCGAGCGCCTCGACACCCACGGCAGCGTGCAGTGGCCGTGCAACGACGCCGCCCCTGACGGCACGCCGATCATGCACGTCGAGCAGTTCGTGCGCGGCAAGGGCCGGTTCGTCGAGACGCCGTACGTGCCGACCGATGAGCGCACCAACCGCAAGTTCCCGCTGATCCTCACGACCGGCCGGATCCTGTCGCAGTACAACGTCGGGGCGCAGACGCGCCGCACCGAGAACATCCGCTGGCACAGCGAGGACGTCGTCGAGGTGCACCCCCACGACGCCGAGACGCGCGGCATCGCGACCGGCCAGGCGGTCACCATCACCAGCCGCGTCGGCGAGACCGTGCTGCGCGCCAAGGTGACCGACCGCGTGCCGCAGGGCGTCGTCTACACGACCTTCCACTTCCCGGGCAGCGGCGCCAACGTCGTCACCACGGAGTTCAGCGACTGGGCCACCAACTGCCCGGAGTACAAGGTGACCGCCGTCGAGCTCGCCCCGACCTCGCGCGCACCGGTGACCGACGCCGAGAAGCACGCCGAGCACCGCCCGGTGGCAGGGCGCACGTGACCGGCGAGCTCCACGCCGATCCTGTCCAGGTAGCGAGCCTGCTGAGGATGGCCAACCAGATCGCCCGCAACCATCACCACCAGCCGCACGACCAGGCGGTCGCGGCAGTGGTGAAGCATCTCGCCGACTTCTGGGCCCCCTCGATGCGCGAGCACCTCATCGAGTGGATGGACGTCGACGGCACCGGCCTCGACCCCGTCGCCGCCGAGGCGCTCGAGCAGCTGCGTCCGTTCTGACCCGGCGGCCTGGGTAGGCGATCCGGGCTCGTTGAGTAGGTGCTACTCACGACGCCGCCGTGCTGCTGCGATGGAGTCGTCCTGAGCGCGCGGCGACCGCTGCGCCCGAGGACGAAGGTGATCGACATGGGCCTGTTCCAGCAGATGAAGGACCTCAAGGGCGTCGTCGCGGCGGCGCCGACGATGGTGGCGGAGGCGCAGCAGCTCCAGGCTGCCGCGCAGCAGTACGGCGTCGTCACCTCGGCCGCCGTCCCGGCGCTCGGCGTCCCCAGCGCCACCCCGATCGACCCGTCCGACCCGCGGCTCGCGCCGATCTCGGGCCTGTCGATCGAGATGTACGCGCGCATCTCCAAGGTCGCGGCCGCCGGTCTCGACCGCGCGTCGCTGCTGGCCTACGCGGCGGGGCTCGGCATCGACGAGGCCACGTGGGACTCGGCGTCGTTCGCGTGGACCGAGCGGATGCGCGGCGACATGCCGCTGGCCGTCCACTTCGGCAACCTCTACCGGACGGCGTCGGTCTGATGGGCCTGCTCTCCGACCTCCGCACGCTGCACCGGCAGTCGGAGGAGATCCGTGCCGGCTACGACCCCGTCGCGCAGGCGCACGCCGGCATCGCCTCGATGCGCGCGGCGCGCGAGGCGATGGAGTCGGCCGTGTCCGTCGTCGACGACACACGTTCCGTGCCGGGCTGCGCGACGGTGCTGCGGGTGGCCGCGACCGGGCTGCAGGTGGGCGACCTGCCGGTGGCCGACGTCGACCTGCTCGTCGACGTCGACGGCCGTCCGCCGTTCCCCGCGCAGGTGCGCACCGGCATCCCCCTCGCTGGCGCGGGCCAGGCCGAGCCGGGCGGCCTCGTCGCCGTCCGCGTGGTCGGCTCCTCGGTGGCGGTGCTGTGGGGCGTCCAGCCCGCGGCGGGCGGTGCATTCGGCGCGTCGTAGGCGTTCGCCGAGAGGGGGCGGGCCCCTGGCTCACGGTCGGCAAAGGTTAGGCTAACCTAAGTCGACCTGACCGACCGCTGAGGAGCCACTGTGACCGCCCGACGACGCGTCCGCGCCGCCGCCCTGTCCCTGGCCGGCCTGCTGGCCGCCACCACCCTCGCCGCCTGCTCGAGCAGCAGCACCGCGACCGACGACGTCGCGTCGCAGCCGTCCGCGGCGGGCAGCCTGGTGGTCTACTCGGGCCGCTCCGAGGAGCTGGTCGCGCCGGTGCTCGAGGCGTTCGAGAAGGCGTCCGGCGTCGACGTCGAGGTGCGCTACGGCAGCACGGCGGAGATGGCCGCCCAGCTGCTCGAGGAGGGGGCCGGCTCGCCTGCCGACGTCTACTTCTCGCAGGACGCCGGCGCGCTGCAGGCGCTGGAGGACGCCGCGCTCCTCGCGCCGCTCTCGGCCGAATCGGTCGGCCTGGTCGACGACGTCTACCGGAGCGCCGAGGGCCGCTGGGTCGGCATCAGCGGCCGTGCGCGCGTGCTCACCTACAACGCCGAGCTCGTGCCGGAGTCGCAGCTGCCCGACAGCGTCCTCGACCTCACCGGGCCGGAGTGGGAGGGCCAGGTCGGCTGGGCGCCGACCAACGCGTCGTTCCAGGCGTTCATCACCGCGATGCGCCTCTCGCAGGGCGACGCCGCCACCGAGAAGTGGATCGCCGACATGGTGGCCAACGGGGTGCGTGCCTTCGAGAGCAACTCCGAGATCCGCGAGGCGGTCGACGCCGGCACGATCAAGGCCGGCCTGTCGAACCACTACTACCTCTACGAGAAGATCGCCGAGGTCGGCGAGTCGTCGGTGAAGGCGGCCAACCACTACCTCGCCGCGGGTGACCCCGGCAGCCTGGTCAACGTCGCCGGTGCCGCCATTCTCGCGTCGTCGCAGCGCCAGGCCCAGGCCCAGCAGCTCGTCGACTACCTGCTCTCGCCCGAGGGCCAGACCTACTTCGCCGAGACCACGTTCGAGTACCCGCTCGTCGACGGCGTCGAGCCGGCCGTGCAGCTGCGGCCGCTCGCCGACCTGCGCGGCCCGGCCATCAGCCTCGGCGACCTCTCCGACCTCGCGGCGACGCAGGAGATGCTGTCGAAGGCCGGTCTCATCTAGCGACGCCGCCGTGGCCCTGTCCGCACCTGTCCGTCCCGCGCCGCGCGCCCACGCGCCCGGCGCGGGACGGCGTGCGCGCATCACGCCGCTGCACGTCGTCGCGGGCCTCGCGGCACTGGTGGCCGCCGTCCCTCTGGCCTACCTCGTGGTGCGGGTGTCGGAGGTCGGCTGGTCGCGTGCGCTCGACATCGCGGTGTCGCCGCGCACCGGTGTGCTCGCGCTGCGCAGCGTCGGCCTCGCGGTCGCTGTGGCGCTCGCCTGCATGGTGATCGGCATCGCGGTCGCGTGGCTGGCCACGCGCACCGACCTGCCGCTGCGGCGGGCATGGCTCGTCGTCGCCGCGCTACCGCTGGCGATCCCGTCGTACGTCCACGCCTACACCTGGCTCGCCGCCCTCCCGTGGCTCGAGGGCCCGATCGCCTCGTGGTTCGTCATGGTGATGGCGTGCACGCCGTACGTCGTGCTGCCGGTCGCGGCCGTGCTCATGAGGCTCGACACCGGGGCGCTGGATGTCGCGCGCACGCTCGGCCTCGGCCCGTTCGCCGCCTTCCGCAGAGCCGTTGTGCCGCAGGTGCTCCCGGCCGCGGCCGCCGGCGGTCTGCTCGTCGCGCTCTACACGCTGAGCGAGTTCGGGGTGGTGTCGCTGCTGCGCTTCGACACCTTCACGCGCGTCATCTTCACCTCCTACCGCGCGTCGTTCGACCGATCCACCGCCGCGGTGCTGGCCCTGGTGCTCGTCGTCCTCGCGCTGCTGTTCGTGCTCGTGGAGCGGCGCATCCGCGGCCGGCACAGCCGGTGGAGCACCGACCGCGGCGCCCCGCGCGACGCCGTCCCGATGCAGCTCGGCGCCTGGCGCTGGCCGGCGCTCGCACTGGTCGCGTCGCTCTACTCGCTGGCCGTGCTCTTCCCGCTGGTCATGCTGGCCGTGCTCCTGCTGCGGGGTCGGCCGGGCTTCGACGCCGCAGAGTGGCTGGCGGCCATCGGCAGCACCATTGCGGCGAGCGGCACGGGTGCGGTGATCGCCCTGGTGCTCGCGGTCCCGATCGGGGTGCTGGCCGCGCGCTACCGCGACCGGCTGACGTCGTCCATCGAGTCGGTCGCGTTCCTCGGGTTCGCCCTCCCTGGCGTCACGGTGGGCCTGTCGCTGGTGTTCTTCGGCATCAACGTCGCGCCCGGCCTCTACCAGACGCTCGCGATGCTGGGCTTCGGCTACGCCGTCCTGTTCCTGTCGACAGCGATCGGCGCCGTGCGCTCCGCCGTCGCGCAGGTGCCGCCGGTGCTCGAGGACGTCGGCCGCACGCTCGGCCACGGGCCGGTGCGCACCTGGACGCGCATCACGCTGCCGCTCGTCTCGCCCGGCGTCGCCGCCGGCGCACTGCTCGTGCTCCTGACGGCGATGAAGGAGCTGCCCGCCACGCTCATGCTGCGGCCCACCGGGATGGACACGCTCGCCACCGAGCTGTGGACCCGGACGACGGTCGCGCAGTTCGGCGAGGCCGCGCCGTACGCCGTCTCCCTGGTGCTGCTCGCCGCCGTGCCCGCCCTCGTCCTCGCCCGGCTCGCCGGCCGCCGTCAGGAGCAGTGACATGACCGCCATCGAGGTGAAGGCGCTGCGCGTCGCGTACGGCGACCACGTGGTGCTGCGCGGCGTCGACCTCCTTGTCGGCGACGGCGCCGTCACCGCCGTGCTCGGGCCGAGCGGCTGCGGCAAGACGTCGCTGCTGCGCGTCGTCGCGGGCCTGCTGCGGCCTGTGTCCGGGCGCATCGCGCTCGGCGGCCAGGTGGTGGTCGACGACGGCACGTGGGTGCGGCCGGAGCACCGGCGCATCGGAGTGGTCCCGCAGGAGGGCGCGCTGTTCCCGCACCTCGACGTCGCGGGCAACGTCGGCTTCGGGCTGCCCGGCGGGCGCCGCGAGAAGGCGGCGCGCGTCGAGGAGCTGCTGGCGCTCGTCGGCATGGCGGGCACGGGGGCGCTGCGGCCGCAGGAGCTCTCCGGCGGGATGCAGCAGCGGGTCGCCGTCGCTCGTGCGCTCTCGCGGCGTCCCGATGTCGTCCTGCTCGACGAGCCCTTCTCCGCGCTCGACGCCGGCCTGCGCGAGGAGGTGCGAGCCGATGTGCTCGCCGCGATCCGGGCGGACGGCGCAGCCGCGATGCTCGTCACCCACGACCAGGACGAGGCGCTCTCCTCGGCCGACCGGGTGGCCGTGATGCGCGACGGCGTCATCGTGCAGGAGGGGACGCCGGCCGAGGTGTACGCGCAGCCGGCCGACCTCGGCGTCGCCCGGTTCGTCGGCGAGTGCGTCGAGCTGCCGCTGATCGCCGGCCCCGACGGCTCGCCGCGCACCGCGCTCGGCCCGGCTGCCGTCCCCGCCGGCTCGACCGGCGTCGTGGTGCACGATCCGGCGTCCGACCGTGCTGGCTCGATCGGCGTCGCGGTGCACGATCCGGCGTCCGACCGCGCTGGCTCGATCGGCGTCGCGGTGCTGCGGCCCGAGGAGCTCGTGCTGTCGGAGCCCGGCTCGGAGGCGGATGGCGCACCCGTGCGCATCGTGTCGGTGCGCTACCACGGCCACGACTGCCTGCTCGACGTCGCACTGCCCGACGGCACCGCCGTGCCCGTCCGCACCCTCGGCAGCACCCCGTGGCGCCCCGGCGACGCCGCCGTCCTCACCGCCCGGGTCCCCGCCCGCCTCCTCACCTGATTCCGCGAGTAACAGTGCGAATGTTCGGTTTCGAGGCCTCGAAACCGAACATTCGCACTGTTACTCGAGCACAGGAGCGGGGTCGTCAGACGGTGTGGGTGTCGCCGCGCCAGGTGGGGAAGCCGAAGAGGTTCGGGCGGCCCGGGTCCTGGATCCAGATGTGCTGGTCGTCGCCGATCTCGTCGTCGATCGCCGCCTCGAGCTTGCCTCGCAGCTCGTCGACGGTGGCCCGGTGCGCCTCGTCGTAGGCGAGGTTGTGCATCTCGAACGGGTCGGCCTCGCGGTCGTAGAGCACGACGTCGTTGTCGGCGAACAGCGCGTCGACGTCGCGCGGCCGGTTCGGCGCGATGGGGGAGAAGTAGCGGGCGAAGGTGTGGCGCTCGTCGGTCCAGCCGCGGAGGAAGCCGCGCTTGCGCCAGTCGGGCCGCAGCTCGCCGGCCATCATCCGCTGCGGGCCATCGGGCTCGCCGAGCCCCTTCCAGTAGTCGTCGTCGAGACCGGTGAGCACCTCGACGGCGGTGAGCACGCCGTCGCGCACCTTCTCCCCCGTGAGCGCGGGCAGCAGCGAGCGGCCGGGCAGGCCCGGGTGGCGCTCAGCCGCGGTGGCGGCGTCGACTCCCGCGATGTCGAGCAGCGTCGGGGCGAGGTCGACCGCCGATGCCATGACGTCGGTCGTGCCGCCACCGGTGAGGTCCGGGTGCACGATCACCAGCGGCACGTGGAAGTTCTCCTCGTACGCGAGGCTCCCCTTCTGCCGCAGGCCGTGCGACCCCGCCATCTCGCCGTGGTCGGAGGTGAAGACGACGACAGTGCTGTCGGCCTGGCCGGAGGCCATCAGCGCGTCGAGGACGATGTCGATGCTGCGGTCCACGTCGCGCGTGCAGTTGAGGTAGAAGTTCATGCCCTTGACCCAGGCCTCGGCGTCGGGCACCGGCCCGAACATCGTCTCCATCGACGCGGCGTACTCGCGGATCGCCGGCGCGGCCGTGGAGAGGTCGTCGTCGACGCTCTCGGGCAGGCCGAGGTCCCACTGCTTGGCGTAGAGCGGGGTGTCGACCGGCGGCTTGACGGTCATCGCCTCGGCGAGGTTGGGCGGCGGCTTCACAACGCCGCGGCCGCCGTAGTCGTAGCTCATGATGTCGTGCGGGTTGACGAAGTTGACCGCCATGAACCACGGCTGCTCGGCCGCGACGACCGGCGCCTTGGTGCGTAGCCACGACACCGCCTGGCCGGCGATGACGGGGTCGATCTTCAGGCCGGCCCACGCCCCGCCGTCGAGATCGCCCCACGGGTTGAAGTCGGAGAAGCCGTAAGGCTCGAGGGCGTCGACCGTCGACGTCGTGTCGCCGGGCTCGCGGTAGGCGCGCGAGAGGTGCCACTTGCCCTGGTAGGCCGTGTAGTAGCCGGCGGCCCGCAGCATCGTGCCGATCGTGCCGAGCTCGGGGTCGAGCGGGCGGATGTAGGGCATGTTGTCGTTGTCGAAGATCTCGGTCACGGGCATGTGCCGGCCCGTGTAGATCACCGACCGCGACGAGCTGCACTGCGCGGAGGCGACGTAGTAGCGGTCGAACGTCGTGCCGCGCCCCATGAGCCGCTCGCGGGCGGGGAGCTCGAAGCCTGTCGGCCGCGGGAGCCGGAACCGCTCCTCGTCGGTCACGATCATGAGGATGTTCGGGCGCCGCCCGCCACCTGCCTGCTGCGTCATGTGCCGCTCTCCCGTCGTCCGCTGCGCCCGCCCGCGTCATTGTGCCGCCCGCGGCCTTCGCGCGGGCGCATCGGGCCGTGCTGCCCACGATGGTCCGCATCACCGGCATAGTGGACCGCGGCCGGGCGAGGGGCGACGAGGTGGATGACTCTGCGACTGGGTCGCGAGCGCGCACGATGCGTGCGCTGAGCGCAGCGACCGCCTGCGCCGCGCTCGCCCTGGTGGCGGCCTGCTCGGGCACGACAGCGACGCCGTCGGCGACGACGACCCTCGCGACGCCGTCCCGCTCGCCATCGGACAGCGCCACCAGCGCCCCGGCTAGCCCGAGCCCCACCTGCTCGGGGATCGACCTGGCGCAGTGGTCCCTCCCGCAGCTGGCCGCCCGCGTCCTCGTCGCGCCGGTCGACGTCGACGACCTGGGCACCGCGCAGAAGCTGGCCGGCCTTGGCGTCGGCGGAATCCTCGTGTTCGGCGGCGAGGTGCCCGGCGATCTGCGCGCGCAGCTCGCCGCAGTGCAGCGCACGGCCGACGTGCCCGTCCTCGTCATGGTCGACGAGGAGGGCGGCTCCGTGCAGCGCCTCGAGGAGGTGGTGGGCGACCTCCCGTCCGCGCGCACGATGGCGGCCACGCTGTCGCCCGCCGAGATCGAAGACCTCGCCGAGCGCGTCGGTCGCGACCTCGTCGCCGTCGGGGTGACGGTCGACCTCGCCCCTGTCCTCGACCTCGACGACCGCCCGGGCCCGTCGAGCACCAACCCGGACGGCAGCCGGTCCTTCTCGGTCGATCCGGTCACGGCGTCGGCGGCCGGCCTGGCCTTCGCTCGGGGCCTTCAGGACGGCGGCATCGTGCCCGTCGTCAAGCACTTCCCCGGGCTGGGCTACTCGACGGGCAACACCGACGACGAGCTCGCCTCGACGCTGCCGTGGCCGCAGCTGCAGAGGAGCGGGCTGCGGCCCTTCGAGGACGCCGTGGACGCCGGCATCCCGGCGGTCATGGTGGCCAACGCGCTGATCCCCGGGCTCACCGACGAACCGGCCAGCCTGTCGCCGGAGGTGATCGGGGGAGTGCTGCGCGACCGGCTCGGCTTCGACGGCGTCGTCATCACCGACTCGCTGTCGGCGCGGGGCATCGCGGACGCCGGCTATCCACTGCCGAAGGCCGCTGTGGCAGCCCTGGCTGCCGGTGCCGATCTCGTGCTCTTCGGCGGCGGCGGCCAGAGCGACGCGCCGGAGCTCACCGCGAAGCTGCGTCGCGCGATCGTGCTGGCGGTGCAGGCCGGCGAGCTCTTCCGCGAACGCTTGGAGGACTCCGTCGCTCGGGTCCTCAGGCTCGGCGGCCGGGAGGCCTGTCCCCGACCGTGAGCTGCTCCCGCCGATCCGCGAGCGCCAGCGTCCGGGGGACGGCGCCGCCGTCGTGGTTGCATGGCGCCTGCGGGACGAACGCCGTCTCGCCCAGGAGGTCCTTCGATGGCGTACCCGGAGCCGGCCGGAAGGCCCGAGCACCGCAGCGTGAAGCACCGGCTCCGGCCGTGGTTCGGCAGCGGGCCGCGCCGCCACGGCGAGCCGCTCATCGGCCGCTCGGTCAGCTACCTCGAGCTGTTCTACGACCTCGTCTTCGTCGTCCTGATCAGCCAGGCGGCGCACACGCTGGCGCTGCACCCCGGATGGCGCGGCACCGCCGAGTTCGCCGTCGTGTTCGGCCTCATCTGGATCGCCTGGATCAACGGCACGCTCTACCACGAGATGCACGGCCGCGAGGACGGCCGCAGCCGCGCGTACGTGTTCGCGCAGATGATCGTGCTGGCCGTGCTCGCGGTCTTCACCGGCTACGCCGGCACCGACGACGGCACCCCGTTCGCCCTCACCTACTCCTTCCTCCTCGTCCTGCTCACCTGGCAGTGGTACGAGGTGCGCCGGCACGACGCCCCGGAGGACAAGCCCGCCTCGACGCCGTACATCGCCGGGCTAGTGACCACCATCGTCGCGATGGCCGCGTCCGCGTGGCTTCCTGACGTCGCCCGGCTTGCGGTCTGGGGCCTCGTCGTCCTCGGCTGGGTCGCGCTCGGCCTCGTGCTCTTCGTCGGGCGCGCGCGGCCGCTGTCCTTCTTCATGGCCACCGAGTCCCTGGTCGAGCGGATGGCGCTGTTCATCATCATCGTGCTCGGCGAGACCGTGGTCGGCGTCGTCGCCGGCATCGCCGAGACCGACCGCGCGGCGATCACTGTCATCACCGGGCTGCTCGGGCTCTGCATCGGCTTCGGCATCTTCTGGAACTACTTCGACGTCGTCGGCACCCGCGAGCCGCGGGAGGAGCGCGGCAGCCTCGCGCTGTGGTTCTTCGGCCACCTGCCGCAGACCGGGGCCATCGCGGCGGCCGGTGCGGCGATGGTCGGGCTCGTGGCAGAGGCGCACGAGGACCGCACCTCGTACCCCGTGGCCTGGACCCTCGCCGGCGCCGTCGCGATCAGCCTCGTGCTGATCGCTGCGCAGTCGTCGGCCGTGCAGCAGCGGGAGGCGATCGACGCCGTGCTGCGCACCCGGGTCTACCTCGCGGCCGCCGTCGGCGTGCTGCTCCTCGGCATCCTGGCCCCGGCGCCGTGGCTGCTCGCCCTGCTCACCGTGCTCGTGCTCAGCCTCACCTGGCTCGCCGCCTTCGTGCCGCCCGACGACGTCGTGGCCGACGGCGCCGAACTCGTCGCCTGAGCCTCACTCGCCGCCGCGCATCTCCACGACGGCGCCGGCGATGCGGGAGACGAGATCCTCCGGCAGCGGCTCGGAGTGCTTGAAGTTCACGGTGTCCTTGCTCGACCGGTAGGGCTCGACGTCGAGCTCGAGGCCGCCGTCGAACCGCGGCACGGGGTAGAGGCCGAGGTGCTTCTTCCAGCCGGCGTAGTGGATCGCGTAGCGGCCGCCGAGCATGACGGCCGGCATCCCGTACCGGATCCTCTCCTCGCCGCCCGGCACTTCGGCGAGCACCAGTGCGCGCACAGTCCGCAGCCGCGCGGACACGTCGTCCGGGAACCCCGCGAGGTAGGCCTCGATCTCCGGCGGCGGCGCAGCGGTCATGCCGGACACCCTGGCACGGACGTACCCGCTCTGGAGGGGTGACGGGCCGCTCCTTCGGCCGCCCACCCCTCCAGAGCGGGAGCCGTCAGGCGCGCCAGACGTGGAACGCCGGACCGTCGCCGGGCAGGCGCGGGGCGCCGCCGTCGAGCTGGAGAGCCTGCCCCCCGTACAGGCTCTCCGCGTTCTCGAAGCCGGTGAGCCCGGTCAGCGTCGCGCCTGCCCACGGTGAGCGCGCGGCCAGCACGAGGATCCGCTCGTCGGCGGTCTCGCGCAGGTACGCGATGGCGTCGTCCTCGATCAGTGCCCAGCGCAGGCCGCCGCGGCGCAGCGCCTCGTGCCGGTGCCGCAGCGCGATCAGGTCGGCGTAGACCTGCATCGTCGGGCCGGCCCATGGCTCGGGGTCGTGCCACGGCATCGGCGTGCGCGAGTGCTCGCCGTCGACGCCCTCGAGCCCGAGCTCGTCGCCCATGAACACCATGGGGATCCCGACGTAGGTGAGCAGGACGCCGGCGGCGACGTGGTGGCGCTCGGCGCTGCCGACGACGGTGCGCACGCGCGGGGTGTCGTGCGATCCGAGCAGCGTGAGGTTGTGCTGCATCGAGCGCCAGGGGATGACGGCGGAGAACTCGCGCATCGTGCGGACGGCGGACCCGCCGGGCACCGAGGGGACGCCGACGGGCAGGCCGAGGAAGCGCAGGCCGTGCTCGCCGCCGTCGAGCCAGGCCCAGAGCGGCCGGGTGAAGCCGGCGTAGTTCATGGTGCCGTGCCAGCCGTCGCCCTCGAGGTCGGCGGTGGCGTCGTGGCAGTGCTCGGCGATGAGCAGCGACTCGGGGGCGACGTCGGCCATCGTCGTGCGGATGGTGCGGGCGACGTCGTTGTTGAGCTCGTCGGCGCCGAATCGGCCAGTCATGTTCGCGACGTCGATCCGCCAGCCGTCGAGCGAGTAGGGCTCTGACAGCCACTTCCCGACGACGGAGTCGGGACCCTCGATGAGCCGCTTGCGCAGCTCCTCGCTGGCGAGGTTGAGCTTGGGCAGCGACCGCACTCCGAGCCACGACTCGTAGTCGTCGGGGTACGACGACCAGTAGTAGAACGACACCTCGGGGGCCGACGGGTCGGCCTGCGCGCGCACGAACCACTCGTGAGTGTTGCCCGAGTGGTTGGTCGTGAGGTCGGCCAGCACGCGGATGCCGCGGTCGTGGCTGGCCCGCACGAGCGAGAGCAGGGCCTCGTCGCCGCCGAGCAGCGGGTCGACGACGTCGAAGCTGCTCGCGTTGTAGCGGTGGTTGGACTCGGCCGGGAAGATCGGCGTCATGTAGAGGACGTCGACGCCGAGCCGCTGCAGGTGGTCGAGGTGCGCCTCGATGCCCGCCAGGTCGCCGCCGTAGTACTGCTTCGGCGTCACCGGCCCCTGGTGCACGACCGGGTCGTCCCACTCGGCGGCCACGGCCCACGACGGCAGCTCGCGCACCTCGGCGCGCGCGAACCGGTCGGGGAACACCTGGTAGACCACGCTGTCGACCGACCACGTGGGTGGTGGCGCGTACGTCGTGATCCGGAAGTCCGCGGCGTCGGTGACGTCGTAGGAGTGCACGCCGGTGCCGTTGAGCCAGTGGTAGCTGGCCTCGCCGTCGACGAGCAGCCAGCGGTAGTGCATGAGCGGGCTGTGCATGCGGAGCGGGACCGAGTACCAGGTCTCGTCGGCACCGGTCTGCTCCGGCTCGGCGAGCGAGAACTGCGGCTCGCCGTCGAGGACGTAGCGCAGGTGGACGGCGGTGACGTGGAACGCGGACGGCACGCGCACGCGCAGCACGACCGTGCTGCCCAGGGCGGGCGATGCGTCCGACACATAGAGGGCCGAACCGTCGTGGTGCGGCAGGGAGAGCGGGTCCATCAGCCCTTCACGGCTCCGGCGGTGAGGCCACCGACGATGTACTTCTGGAGGAACTGGAACAGCAGCACCACCGGGATGGCCCCGAGGACGGCACCGGCGGTGAAGACGCCCCAGTTCTCAGCGAAGCGCTGCGAGACGAACTTGTACAGACCGACCGCGAGGGTCTGCTTGTCCGGGTCCTGCAGGACGAGGCTCGCGATGAGGAACTCGTTGAGCGTCGCGATGAACGACAGCAGGCCGATCACGATGAGGATCGGCGTCACGAGGCGCAGGATGATCCCGAAGAAGATGCGCGCGTGGCCGGCGCCGTCGATCTTGGCCGACTCGTCGAGCTCCCTCGGCACGGTGTTGAAGAAGCCGTACATGAGGAAGGTGTTCACGCCGAGCGCGCCGCCGAGGTACACCATGATCAGACCGAGCTGGCTGTCGAGGCCGATGGCGGGGAACACGCCCTCCATGGCCGAGAGCAGCGCGAAGATCGCGATGTAGGCCAGCAGCTGCGGGAACATCTGCAGCAGGATCAGGCCCAGCAGGCCGGCGCGCCGGCCGCTGAACCGGAAGCGCGAGAACGCGTACGCCGCGATGGCGCAGAGGAACACGGTGCCGGCCGCCGTGATGGCGCCGATAATCATCGTGTTCATGAACCAGCGGCCGTACGGGCGGCTGGGGTCGCTGAACAGCGCCTCGTAGTTGTCGAGCGTGAAGCTCTGGAAGATCGCCGTCGAGCCGGTGAGGTTGCCCGACGTGTTGACCGACGCCGAGAGCACGAACACCAGCGGGAACAGCGCGAACACCAGGGCGAGCAGGCCGACGACGTGGCGCCAGCCCGACTCGCGGAACCAGCGGCCGAACGGCCGGCGGCGGTGCTCCGGGATCTCGTCGACGACGGACGCGGCAGGAGACTCGATGACAGCCATCAGTTGATCTCCTCGAGCGTGCGGGTGCGGCGGAAGCTGATCGCGGAGATGCTCGCCACGACGATGAAGATGAGCACCGAGATGGCCGTCGCGAGGCCGTAGTCGCGGCCCAGGCCGCCGAACGCGACCTTGTACGTGAACGAGATCAGGATGTCGGTCGCGCCCACGTCGACGTCGGCGTCGATGTCGCGCGGGCCGCCGCCGGTGAGCATGTAGATCAGGTTGAAGTTGTTGAAGTTGAAGGCGAACGACGCGATGAGCAGCGGGCTCAGCGCGACGAGCAGCAGCGGCAGCTTCACCAGGCGCAGGATCTGGAAGCCGGACGCGCCGTCGATCGACGCCGCCTCCTGCAGCTCCGACGGGATGGCCTGCAGCGCGCCGGTGGAGACCAGGAACATGTAGGGGAAGCCCAGCCACAGGTTCACCAGGATCACGCTGAAGCGGGCCAGCCACGGCTCCGAGAGCCACGGGATCGTGGCGCCGTTGAAGATCACCTGGTTGACGAAGCCGAAGTCGGTGTTGAGCATGCCCGCCCACACGAGCGCCGACAGGAACGCGGGGAAGGCGTAGGGGAGAAGCAGCAGCGACCGGTAGGTGCGGCGGAACTTCATCCGCTGGTCGTTGAGCACCAGCGCCAGGCCGAGGCCGACGACGAAGGTCGTGAGCACCGACAGGATCGAGAACGCGAACGTCCACACCAGAACGCCGAGGAACGGCCCGCGGATCGACTCGTTGGTGATGAGGCTGGTGAAGTTCGAGAAGCCGACGAAGACGCGCCAGCCCGGGTCGATCGTGGTGCCGTCGGGGGCCTGGAAGTTGCCGGTGCCGTTGTCGACGTAGACGGTGCCCGTCTTCTCGTCGATCAGGTTGCCGCTGGCCTCGTCGTAGCGGTACGTGGAGAGGTAGACGTAGCCGTTGCTGGCGTCAGGGGTGCGGATGCTGCCGTCGTTGGGGTTGTCCGACACCGGCACGCGCAGCGCCGTCACCTGGTCCTGGATGCCGAGGATGTCGTTGAACGACAGCGTGGTCCAGGTCGGGGCGCCGACGGCCTTGTCGCCGTCGAACGTCGCGTCGGCGACGGTGCGCAGCGGCTGCTCGGCAGTGCCGAGCTTGGCCTCGCCTGTGGCGGGGTCGGTGATGAGGAAGGCGAGGATCGCGCCCCGCTTGAGGACCGTCAGCGGGTAGGCCGGCGAGTCGGGGACGCGGGTCTCCTTCTCGCGCAGGATCGCGGTGACCGCGTTGTCCTTCGTGCTGTTGTGGCCGTCGCCGTAGTTGGTGAAGGCGGTGATGCCCGTGTAGACCACCGCGAAGACCTGGTAGACGATCAGGAAGACGAGGCCGGGCACGAGGTACTTGAGCGGGATCCGCTTCTTGCTCAGGTACACATAGAGGATGACGGCGGTGCCGACGGCCATCGCCGCGGCCGGCCACGGAGCGCCGTAGGCCCACAGGGAGAGCGTCCCGTAGACGCCGAGCGCCGCGACGATCGACAGCAGCACGATCTTCAGCAGGATGACGCCGATCGGGGTGCGCACGCGCCCCGGTGTCGGCAGCGACTCGTCGGCCGCAGGGCGGGGCGGGGTCTCGATGCTCACACGTCGCTCCGGTCACGGGCGGGCCGCCGGGTCGGGGCTGGCGGCGCGGGAGGGAGTGGACGGCGCAGTGCCGTCGGATGTGCGAGGGGGCCCGGGCCCGTGGTGCGGGCCCGGACCCCCGTCGCGGATGAGACGTGCGGCTAGGTCAGCCGTCGATCTTCTTCTGGATGGAGGCGCTCATCTTGGTCCAGAGCTTCGTGGGGTCGCCCTTGCCCTGGATGATCGCGGCCTCGGTCGAGCCCCAGTCCGCCCACACGGCGTCCATCTCGGGGATGTTCGGCATCGGCACGCCGGTCGCGCCGACCGCGCCGAAGCCGGCGAGGATCGGGTCGCTCTTGACCTGCTCGAAGACCGAGGTCATCGCGGGGGCGCGCTGGCCGATGTCGAAGAGCGCCTTCGCGACCTCAGGGGTGCCGAGGTAGTTGATGACGAACTCGTTCGCGAGCACGGCCTGCTTCGTGTACGCCGAGACCATGAAGCCCTGGACGCCGACGAACGGCTGGGCCGGGTTCGGGCCGACGGTCGGGATCGGGTCGATCGCGAGGTCGATGCCGGCCTTCTTGACGTCAGCGGTGCTCCACGGGCCGGTGATCCAGAACGGGGTCTGGCCCTTGAGGAAGGCGTCCTTGGCAATGTCGTAGGTGATGGTCGACTTGAGCACGCCGTCCTTCACCAGCTGCGGCAGCTCGTTGGCGAAGGCGATGCCCTGCGCGTTGCCGATGGTCAGGTCGGACGGGTTGTAGGTGCCGTCCGGGTTGAGGCCGAACACCGTGCTGCCCATCGAGGTCTGCCACGGGTACAGGTGGTACGGGTCGCCGCCGGTCGGGTCCTGCTGGACGACGAGCGGGTACTTGATCTTGTTGCCGAGGCCCTTGGCGATCGACAGCACGTCGTCGATGGTCGCGGGCGCCTCGGGCGCGAGCTTGGTGTTGCGCATGAGCGCGATGTTCTCGACCTGGAAGGGCAGGCCGTAGACCTTGCCGCCGGAGGTCATGGCCGTGATCGACACGGGGCTGAACTCGCTGGCCTTGTCGCCGAGCTCGAGCGGCGCGACGGCGCCGTTCTGCACGAGCTTGCCGACCCAGTCGTGGGCGCCGACGATGACGTCCGGGCCCTTGCCCGACGGGCCCTGCGAGATCAGGTCGTCGCGGATCTTGCCGAAGTCGTACTCGACGACCTTGACCTTGACGCCCTTCTCCTGCTCGAACTTCAGGGCGACGGCCTTGATGGCCTCGGTCTGGGTGGGGCCGGCCCACACGACGAGCGGCGTCGTGGAGGCGGGTGCGCTCGAGGACGCAGCCGTGGGGCTCGCAGAGGTGGTGGTGCTGCCGCCGCCGCCCGATCCGCACGCCGCGAGGGCGAGCGCCGAGCCGGCGAGGACCGCGACCAGCGTGGTGGTCCTGCGCATGGACATGGTCTCCTTCAGGGCTGACCGCCCCGGGACGGTGCCGGGGCGCTGTGCCCGCAGTTAACGTCGCCGCAACACGTGATTGCAAAGTCTTGCAGCAAGTTTCTACCCAAACCGTTATCGATACCCGTCAAACAAACGCAAGAACTTGCGGGTAGTCTGCAAGCCATGGCGCCACGACTGTCGACCATCGCCCAGGCGGCGGGGGTCTCCGAGGCAACGGTGAGCCGGGTCCTCAACGACGTCCCGGGGGTCTCGGCCCGCACCCGGGAGAAGGTCCTCGCCCTCGTCGACGAGCTCGGCTACGAGCGACCGAGCAAGCTGCGGCCGAAGGCCGCGGGCCTCGTGGGCCTCATCGTGCCCGAGCTCGACAACCCGGTCTTCCCGGCGCTGGCCCAGATCATCGAGACCGAGCTGGCGAAGTCGAGCTACACGGCGGTGCTGTGCACGCAGACGCGCGGAGGTATCAGCGAGGACGGCTACATCGACATGCTCCTCGAGCGGAACGTGTCGGGCATCGTCTTCGTGTCCGGCGCGCACGCGAGCCTCACCGCGAGCCTGGAGCGCTACGGCCGGCTGCGCGAGGCCGGGCTTCCGATCGCGTTCATCAACGGCTACCAGCCAGGTGTCGATGCGCCGTTCATCAGCTGCGACGACGTCGTGGCCGCGGGCATGGCGGTCGACCACCTCTGGACCCTCGGCCACCGCCGCATCGGCCTTGCCGTCGGGCAGCGGCGCTACGTGCCGGTGGTGCGCAAGCAGGCGGGCTACGAGAACGCGATGCGCGCCAACGGCACCGAGTTCAGCGCGGTCGCCGAGTCGACGTTCACGGTGGAGGGCGGAGCCGCCGCGGCCGACGAGCTGCTCGGCCAGGGATGCACGGCGATCATCTGCGCCTCCGACCTCATGGCGCTCGGCGTGATCCAGGCGGTGCGCCGTCGCGGCCTGTCGGTGCCGCGCGACGTGTCGGTGGTGGGCTACGACGACAGCCCGATGATGTCGTTCACCGACCCGCCGCTCACCACGGTGCGGCAGCCGGTGATCGACATGGCGCTCGCGGCGTCGCGCGCGCTGCTCGACGAGATGAACGGCGAGCGCACCCCGCGGGCGGAGTACCTGTTCCGGCCGGACCTCATCGTCCGCGGATCAACCGGCGCTGCCCCCGACCCCGACCTGCAGCAGGGCTGACACCCCGTCCGACCCGGGGTTCGCGCGCGCGGTGGCGCGGATCTCGAGCTGGGTGCCGGGCGTGAAGTCTCGCGCCGACCAGTACACGCGGTAGGGCGCGGCGTCGTCGACCCCCATGAGCGTCCACGGGTCGTCGCTGCCGGCCGGGCGCGCCTCGAAGACCACCTGCGCCAGCGATCCGCCCTGCACCTGCGCCTCGATCAGGTTCGCCTGCTGCGGTGCGAGCGTCGGGATCGGCGCGAGCGACACCGACGACGGCGCATCGTCCGGCACGGTGCCGTCGGCCCGCAGGACCAGCGCCGTCAGCGCCGGCACGGTCACCGTGATCGCCCCCGAGCCGTCGGCCTCGGCGCTCCCGCCCCCGGCGGGGAAGATCCGGTCGAAGGTCTGGCCCGGCGACGACGTCGGGATCGTCACCGTCTGCTCGGTGGTGGCGTTGTTGAGCGCGACCACGTACTCCTGACGGGTGCCTAGGTCGACGCGGCTGAAGGCGTAGACGCCGGCGTCGGCCGAGGACAGCCTGTGGATCTGCGTGCCATACCGCAGGCCCGGGTTCTCGTCGAGCAGCGCGGCCAGCGCCTTCAGGTGCGCGGCGATCGGGTGGGCGAGCGCCTCGGAGCGCGCGTTGTCGTCGGCCGTTGTGTCGTCGGTGCCGATGAGGTCGTTGTCGGCGTACGACTCCACCTTCGTGGGGCCCATGTCCTCGCGGGCGTCCTTGTCGCCGAGGCTGCCCGTGAGCAGCTCGATGGTCCCGGCGGAGAAGCCCTGCTCGTCGCCGTAGTAGACCGTCGGGTTGCCGCGCACGAGGTAGAGCAGCGAGTGCGCGAGCAGGTCGCGGCGGAGCAGCTCGTCGTCGGTCACGTCCTCGGGGAGGTCGGCGCGGAGGAACGACCCGATGCGGCCCATGTCGTGGTTGCCGAGGAACGTGACCAGCGACGTCGCGTCGGAGTCGGCGTCGGTGTAGAGGTCGTCCTGGTCGAACAGGTCGCGCAGACCGTCGGTCGCGCCGCCGGAGGCGAAGCCGCGCGCCGCCTGCTGGAAGCCGAAGTCGAGCACCGACGGCAGGTCCGCGGTGGTCGTGTACTCCGAGAGCAGCGCCGGGCTCGAGTCGTAGACCTCGCCGAACATGAGGAAGTCCGGGCGCCCGTTGGCCTTCGCGTAGGCCATGACCGCGGGGGCGAACGCCTGCCAGAACTCGGTGTTGACGTGCTTGGCGGTGTCGAGGCGGTAGCCGTCGATCCCCATGCCCTTGATCCACGACTCGGCGATCTCGGTCATGCCGCTGACGACCTCGGGGCGCTCGGTGAACAGGTCGTCGAGGCCGAAGAAGTCGCCGTACTGGCTGCTCTCGCCGTCGAAGGTCGAGTCGCCGCGGTTGTGGTACATCGTCGGGTCGTTGAGCCACGCGGGCCTCTTGGCGTCGCGCTCGCCCGGGGGCACCACCGGCCGCAGGGGGAACGACTTCTCGTTGAGCGCGGGGAAGTCGTCCTGGCCGGCGAAGTCCCGGTCGTCGAAGGGCTGGCCGGCGGCGTCGAGGTAGGGCTGCTCGTCCTTGCTGACGTAGAGCGGCCCGTCGGGCGAGGTGATGACGTCCGCCGTGTGGTTCACGACGATGTCGAAGTACACCTTCATGCTGCGGGCGTGGGCCGCATCGACGAGCGCGCGCATCTCCTCGTTGGTGCCGAGGTGGGGGTCGATCCGCGTGTAGTCGACCGTCCAGTAGCCGTGGTAGCCCGCCGACTGGTCGAAGCCCTCGCCCTGCACCGGCTTGTTGGCGAACACGGGAGTCATCCAGATCGCGGTGGTGCCCAGCGCCTGGATGTAGTCGAGCCGCTGCGTGAGACCGGCCAGATCCCCGCCGTGGTAGAAGCCGTAGTCGGTCGGGTCGAACCCGGTCACGGAGCGGTCGCCGGTGAGGCCGCCGGTGTTGTTGGACGGGTCGCCGTCGATGAAGCGGTCGGGCATCACGAAGTAGATGCGCTCGCCCGACGTGCCCAGCCGGGGGGCCGGCGAGGCCGCGGCATCGGGTCGCGCGACGACGGCGACGGCCGTCGCGGCGGCCAGCACCGCGGCGCCGCCGACCAGGATCCACGACCGTCGCATGCGCGGAGGGTAAGCCGACGATGCGCGCCTGACGCAAACCGCGGGCAACTGCCCGGCGCGCCGCGGGCGGTCGCAGCGCGGCGCCGGGAGCCAGGTTTGGCCAGCAGCCGCAAGGGAATGCAGCGGCATCCCGTTGGGCTCACGACGGGGGCCGGTCCCGTCGGGGCCGTTCGCTCACTTGGGAGGAGACCGGACCTGATGGACGCGATCACGATGCTGCGCGAGGACCACCGGGCGGTGAAGAAGCTGATGACCCGCTTCGACAAGGGCGACGACGCCGTCGTCCCGGAGATCCTCGACGCGCTCGACCGGCATGCCGCGATCGAGGAGGAGCACTTCTACCCCGCGGTCAAGGCGGCGCTCGAGGAGAAGGACATCGTCCTGGAGTCCGTGGAGGAGCACCACGTCGTGCACCTGCTCATCGGCGAGCTCCGGCAGATGACGCCGGACGACGAGACCTACCGCGCGAAGGCGACCGTGCTCGTGGAGAACGTGCGCCACCACATCGACGAGGAGGAGGGGGAGCTCTTCCCGCAGGTGCGCGAGGCGCTGGGCCGCAAGGACCTCCAGCAGCTCGCGGAGACGATGGCGGCGAGCCCCGCGATGCAGGAGCGCGCCGAGCCGCGGGCGTCCTGACGATGGCAGCGGAGACGGCGGCCGGCGAGGAGCGGAGCCCGGGCCGAGGGACGGGGAGGGGGCGCGACAGCGCCCCCTCCCCGTGGGCCGCCCGGGCCGCGGCCGCCGACCACCGCGAGGTGCTCGACGACGAGAAGGACGACGAGGCGGGCGACGACGGCCCCGAGACCGGTCCGCTGGCCGATCACGACGTCGACCGCGCGCTCAAGGAGCTGCTCGAGGAGATCCGCATCGCGCAGATGGGCGGGCAGATCCTGCTCGGCTTCCTGCTCGCCGTCGCCTACACCGGCGTCCTGCCCGACAGTTCCGACGGCCAGCACCGGCTCTACGCCTGGGCCATCGTCTCGACCACCGCCGCGGTCGCGCTGCTGCTCGGCATCGTGCCGCTGCACCGGCTGCTGTTCGGACTGCGCGTGCGCAACGAGATCCTCGTGGTCGGGCACGTGCTCGCGGTGCTCGGTCTGCTCGCACTCGGCGTCGGCATCGTGCTCGGCGTCTGGCTCGCCGCCAGCTTCGCGCTGCCCGACTCGCTCGTCACCGTGGTGGTCGCGTCCGCGGCCTTCGTCGTCGGCAGCTGGATCGTGCTGCCCCTCGCCGTCCGGGCGCGCCTTCGCCGCCGTCGTTGAGGGCGGCGGACCGGCTCAGGAGCCGGCGGTGCGGCGCACGACCTCCTCGACGCTGCGGTTCTCGTCGGGGTCCTGGGTCTGCGGGTCCTCGGTCCACGAGCCGTCGCCGTCGGACGATGCCTCCGGCTCGGGCTGCGCGGGCGGCGTCGTCGGCCCCGTGGTCTCGTCGCTCTGCTTCTCCGTCATGCCTTTCCGTACCCGGTACGCGCCGGTCCATTCCCGTTTCGTGCCACGGGCTTCTGGGCAGATCCCGGCCCGCCGCGGCAGGCGCGGCACCGCACAGGGCAGCACGGGGAGGTCCGCATGAGCACGATGAGGCCCGGCGACGAGAGCGGCGCACCGATCACGCGCGACGACCGGCCGCGGGTGGTCCGCGACGACGCAACCGTCGTGGACGACGGCGGGCGCACGGTCGAGCCCGCGGCGGAGGACGGCCGCTTCGTCCGCGGCCGGCCCGGCCCCGACGGCAGGCTGATGGAGGACCCGCCCGCGGCGGACGACGGGCCGCGCGTGGTCGGGGGACGGCATACCGTCGTCGACGACGGCTCCCTGGCGGCCGCCGACCCCGTCGCCCGCGAGCGCGCCGCCTACGGCGGGATCAAGTGGGGCTCGGCCTTCTTCGGCTGGCTCTCCGCGATGGGGGTCGCGGTCCTGCTGACGTCGCTGCTCGTAGGAGCAGGCACCGCCGTCGGCGTCCAGACGCCGTCGACGACGACCGAGGCGGTCGACGCCGCGCAGGGGATCGGCTGGGGAGGACTGGCAGCCGTCCTCGCGGTGATGTTCGTGGCCTACCTCGCCGGCGGGTACGTAGCCGGGCGGATGGCCCGCTTCGACGGCGCCCGCCAGGGGCTCGGTGTCTGGGTGTGGGCCGTCGTCATCGTCCTGGTGGTCGCGGCTGTCGCGAGCGTCGCCGGCGCGCGCTACGACGTCCTGAGCCAGCTCAACAGCTTCCCGCGCATCCCCGTCGACGCCGGCACGCTCACGACGTGGGGCCTGATCTCGCTCGTGGCGGCCGCCCTCGTGAGCCTGGTCGGCGCCGTCCTCGGCGGTGTGCTGGGCATGCGCTACCACCGCCGGGTCGACGCCGTCGGTCTCGCCACGCCGGTCCGCACGGCGTAGCCCCGCCTCCAGCACGACCTGCCTCGCGGCCGCACCCGGCCGCGGGGCAGGCTTGTGCCGTGACCACGGGGCGGACTGCTGCGCAGAACTGGTTCGCGTCGTCGACGACGTCGCACGAGCAGTGGACCGACGACCGCGTCCTCGCGCTGAAGCAGGTCGGCGGCCACCGCGTCAGCGTCGTGATCCCGGCCCGCGACGAGGAGGCCACCATCGCCGACGTCGTGGGCGTGCTGCGCCGGTCGCTCGTCGACGGCAGCGGGATCGTCGACGAGCTCGTCGTCATGGACTCCGACTCGTCCGACGCAACAGGTCGGCGGGCAGCGGAGGCGGGCGCGCGGGTCCATCGCACTGCGGACGTGCGGCCGGATCTGGGATCGCACCCCGGCAAGGGCGAGGCGCTGTGGAAGTCGCAGCTCGTGACGAGCGGCGATGTCCTCGTCTTCGTCGACGCCGACCTCACCCAGTTCGGTCCGCACTTCGTGCGCGGCCTGGTCGGCGCCCTGCTCGAGCGCCCGGATCGCCTGCTGGTCAAGGGCTTCTACGACCGGGTGATGGACCAGGGGGCGGTCTCCACCACCGAGGGCGGCCGCGTCACCGAGCTCGTGGCCCGCCCGCTGCTAGACCTGTGGTGGCCCGACCTCGCCTACGTGGTGCAGCCGCTCGCCGGCGAGTGGGCGGTGCGCCGGTCGTTCTTCGAGTCGGTCCCGGTGCCGACGGCGTACGGGGTCGAGCTCTCGACGCTGCTCGACGCGTACGAGCGGCACGGCCTCCCCGCCATCGCGCAGGTGGACCTGGGGTCGCGGACCCACCGTCACCAGGCGGTGCACGACCTCGGCCTCATGGCCGCGGAGCTGCTCGCGGTGGCGCAGTCGCGGCTCGGCGGCCGTCCGCCGGCGCCGGCGCCGGAGCTGGTTCAGTTCGGCAGGGCGCCGGGCGGCGATGTCGCGCCTCGTGTGCGCGGGGTGCCCATGGAGGAGCGCCCGCCTGCTGCGACTATCAGCGCGCCGGCGGAAGGAGCGAGGGACCGATGACGGCGTACCTGCAGGATGCGGTGGGCGCGGCCGAGGGCCAGCTCGCTGTCGAGGTGGTCGACGGCATTGCGACCGTGATGCTCACGCGACCCGACAAGCACAACGCGATCTCGTTCGCGATGTGGCAGGCGTTCGCCCGGATCATGCCCGCGCTCGGCGCCGACGACGACGTCGACGTCGTGCTGCTGCGCGGTACCCCGGGCGGGCCCTTCAGCGCCGGGGCCGACATCGCCGAGTTCCGCGACCTGCGTACCGACGTCGCCTCGGCCGAGCGGTACGGGGACGCGGTCACGTCCGGCGAGCGCGCCATCATCGAGTGCGCGAAGCCGACCGTCGCTGCGGTCGAGGGGTTCGCGATCGGCGGCGGAACCCAGATCGCCGCGGCCTGCGACCTGCGCGTGTGCGGCGAGGGGTCGCGGTTCGCGGTCACGCCGTCGCGCCTCGGCATCGTCTACGCGCTGCCGTCGACCGAGCGGCTGGTGGAGACGGTCGGGGCGGCGTGGGCCCGCTGGATCCTGCTCACCGGCGAGCAGCTCGACGCCGCCACGGCGCTGCGCATCGGCCTCGTGCACGAGGTCGTGGCCGACGGCGCCGTCGTCGCCCGGGCCGAGCAGCTCGCCGCCACGATCGCGTCGCGCGCGAGGGTCTCGGTGTCAGGCGCCAAGCAGCTGATCGCCCGGGTGGCAGCAGGACGCCTCGAGGAGGACGCCGACGTCGAGGCGATCTACCACGGCTCGCTCGCCGGTCCGGAGTACGCCGAGGGCGTCGCTGCCTTCCTCGAGAAGCGGCCGCCGGACTTCCGCGCTGCTCGGCGCGGCTGATCCCGTCGGACGGCCGCCGGCGGCCGCGCCCGGGACGGGGCACTCGCCGGTCCGGCGCCGGCTCACCCCGGCGCGACCCGAGGTCGGGCGCCTGGGCCCCTCGTCCAGGTGGACTCCCTGGCGCAGGGCGCCGGGTCGTGCGTCGCTGTGCCATCCTGAAAGCGGAGCGGCGGGGCGCCCGCCGCGCGACCGGGGGAGACGGCCATGACAGCACCGGCGATCGAGAGCGGCTCCGACGGCGGCAGCTCCGAGTCCGTCGTCCTGCGGCTCGAGCAGAAGCTCCAGCAGATCGTCCTCGACGTGGTCGACCACGGCGTCGGACCCATCGTGGGGTCGGCCGCCTACGGGACGGCGCGGCTCGAGGACGAGGGCGACGTCGACGCCGCCATCGACCGCGTCGTCCGCGAGTCCGTGCTGACCACCAGCGGCGCCGGGTTCCTCACCGGGCTCGGCGGCTTCGTCGCGCTGCCGCTCACTTTCCCGGCCAACGTCGCCAGCAACCTCGTCGTCAACGCGCGCATGGTCGGTGCCATCGCGCACCTTCGCGGCCACGACCTCGACGACCCCCAGGTTCAGGCCTCGATCCTGCTCACCGTCGCTGCCGCCGACGCCGACAAGGTGCTCGCGGAGCTCGGCGTGCCGATCGACGAGGACGGGCCGCACGCCACCATCAGCCGGCTCCCCGTGCCCGTGGTGCGCGAGATCAACCGCCGCGCGGGCCTGTTCCTCGTGGCGAAGTACGGCGGCAAGCGGCTGGCCTTCTCGATGGTCCGCGCGATCCCGGTGGTCGGCGGCCTCGTCGGCGGCGGCATCGACGGCGCCCTCACGCAGTACGTCGGCAGCCTCGCCGAGCGCACCTTCGAGCCCGTCTGATCAGTCTCAGCAGGGGATCACGTGCGAAGGGGCCGCACCCGGCGGGTGCGGCCCCTTCGACGTGCGGGAGCGGTCAGGCGCGCAGCGCCTCGGCCAGCTCGCGGAACTCGCCGACGAGGATGTTCATGTCGTCGGCGGTGTGGGCGAGCGACACCAGCCACTGCTCGTCGAGGCCGGGCGGGGTGAGGACGCCGCGGTTGACGCCCCACAGCCACGACAGCTCGGCGACGCCGAAATCGGTGCGCTTGTAGTCGCGGTAGTTGCGGACCGGCGTCGCCGCCCAGGTGACCGCGCCCTTGACGCCGAAGCCGACGGTGTGGGCCGGCAGCTCGTGGTCGGCGATGATCGCGTTCATCTGCTCGAGCGCGTCGATGTTGAGGCGCTCGGCGGCCGACAGCGCCTCGTCCGTGGCGATCTCGTCGATCGCGACGGCCGCGGCCATCACCAGCGGGTTGCCGTTGTACGTGCCGAAGTGGGGCATGCGCCCGTCGGTCACCGTGGCCATGACCTCGGCGCGGCCGCCGAAGGCTGCGAGAGGCAGACCGCCGCCGATGCTCTTGGCGAGTGCGACGAGGTCGGGCGTGACGCCGAGGCGCTGCGAGGCGCCGTGCGCGCCGGCGGTGAGGCCGGTCTTCACCTCGTCGAAGACGAGGAGCGCGCCGTGGACATCGCAGAGCCGGCGGACGCCGGCGAGGTAGCCCTCGTCGGGGACGACGATGCCGATGTTCTCCAGCACCGGCTCCATGAACACGCACGCCACCTCGGCGCCGTGCTCGGCGAAGAGCTGCTCGAGGCGGCCGAGGTCGTTGTAGGGGACGACGTGGACGGTGCCGGCCTCGACCTCGAACGGCGTGACGGGGGTGGGGGCCTCCTCCGGCCCGGCGTCGGCGACGTCGGGCTTCACCGACACCTGCAGGGCGTCGTAGCCGCCGTGGTAGCCGCCCTCGATCTTGATGATCGCCTTGCGGCCGGTGAACGCGCGGGCCATGCGCAGCGCGTACATCGTGGCCTCGGTGCCCGAGTTGGCGAAGCGCAGCTGGTCGAGGTGGAAGCGGCGCTGGAAGCGCTCGGCGGCCTCGGTCGCCGACGGCGACGGCGTCACGAACAGCGTGCCGGTCTCGAGCGCCCGGCCGACGGCCTCGACCACGGCGGGGTTGAGGTGCCCGGCGAGCATCGCGCCGAAGCCCATCGAGAGGTCGAGCACCCTGCGGCCGTCGACGTCGTTGAGCCAGGCGCCCTTGGCGCTGGTGATGGCGACGGGGTACGGGTCCCAGTGCTGGAACGACGACGGCACGCCGAGCGGCAGCGAGCCGAGCGCGCGGGCGTGGTGGGCGCCGGAGCCGGGGGTCACCTTCTCGAACCGCTCCCACTCCGCGGCGAGCAGCGACTCGACCTTCCCCCGGTCGAGCGGGGCGGACGACGCCGGGACGGCGCGGTAGGTGGCGGGGTCGTGCGCCGGCCAGGTCACGGGGGTCGGGGCGGCAGCGGTCGCGTTGTCGGTCACAGAGTTCCTCCGAGTCACCGGTGCACGTCGTCGTGCCCGGACATCGTAGATCCGCGTCAGGCGGCGGGTTCGGGCTTCGGCTGCTGCTGCGTGATGCAGTGGATGCCGCCGCCGCGGGCGAAGAGCGGGCGCGCGTCGACGAGGACGATCTCGCGGCCGGGGTATGCCTCGCGCAGGATCGCCGCGGCGCGCTCGTCGCCGGGGTCGTCGAAGGCGCACAGGATGACGGCGCCGTTGCAGACGTAGTGGTTGATGTAGGAGTAGTCGACCCAGCCCTCGTCGTCCTTCAGGGTGTCGGGCGCGGGGACGCCGACCACCTCGAAGCCCTCGGCCTCGAGCAGCGCGCGCACCTCGCGGCTGACCTCGAAGTCCGGGTGCTCGGGGCTCCGCTGCTCGTGCACGAGCACCGTGCCGGGGCGGCTGAAGCAGGCCACGATGTCGACGTGCCCGCGGGTGCCGAACTCGTCGTAGTCGCGGGTGAGGCCGCGTTCGAGCCAGACGAAGCGCTCGGCGCCGATCGTGCGGCGCAGCTCGTCCTCCACCTGCTCCTGGCTCCAGTGCGCGTTGCGGCCCTCGCCGAGCTGCACGGTGCGGGTGAGCAGCACGGTGCCCTCGCCGTCGACGTGGATGCCGCCGCCCTCGTTGACCATCTCCGAGCCGAGCACGTCGGTGCCTGCCGCACCGGCCACTGCACGGGCGATCTGCGCGTCGTGCTCCCACGACGCCCACTCCTGGGCGCCCCAGCCGTTGAACACCCAGTCGACGGCGGCGATGCCCTCGGCGCCGCGCACGAAGGTGGGGCCGATGTCGCGCATCCAGGCGTCGTCGAGCTGCGCCTCGACGATCTCCACGCGCGCGTCGAGGTACGTGCGCGCGATCTCGACGTCGGCCGGCGACACGACCATGGTGAGCGGCTCGAACGGCACGATCGCGTTGGCGACCGCGGCCCAGGTGCGACGGGCCTCGTCGGCGTCGGCCTCGTCGTCGCCGAGCGTGTAGCCCGTGGTGGGCCAGGCCATCCAGGTGCGCTCGTGCGCCTCCCACTCGGCAGGCATGCGCCAGGTCATCGTGGCTCCTCGTCGGCTCGGTGCTCGCCAGCATCATCGCCGATCGCCCGCGGCTGTCACCGGCCGGTCCGGCGCACCGCCCCGCCGGGCCTCGCCCGGACGGCGCCCCCGACCGCTCAGCGCCGGGAGGGGACTCGAGTAACAGTGCGAATCTTCGGTTTGAGGGCCGCCAAACCGAACATTCGCACTGTTACTCGCGCAAACACGGGTCGGCGCTTGCTCGCCGTCCGCAACGACCAGGAGCCGACCGTGTCGACGGTCACGCTGGTGCTCCCGCAGGGCGGAAGGATCCGTCCGGGAGCGGGTCGTGGCGGCTCTAGCGTCGAGGTATGGCGATCGCGGGGATCCGGCTCGGGCGGGCGGAGTGGCTGCCCGCGCTGCGGGTCGGGATCTCGGTCACGGTGCCGCTGGTGCTCGCGGCCGCCTCCGGTCGCCTCGACCTGGCGCTGTACGCCGTCTTCGGCGCTATGGCCTCGATCTACGGCCGGCAGGGGACGCACGCCGACCGCGCGGTCATGCAGCTGTCGGCCGCGGGCGTCCAGGTCGGTGCCGTGGTGCTCGGCGTCGTCACGTCCGCCGCCACCTCCTCGCCGTGGCCCGCGGTCGTCGGCGTCGGCGTCGTCGCGGCCCTGGCCGCGGACATCAGCGACGTGCGGCGCTGGAGGCCCCCCGGCGCGCTGTTCGCTGTCTTCGCCTACGGCGCCTCCGCAGCTGCACCCGCGACGTGGGCGACCGTGCTGGTCGCGCTGGCGGTGTCCGCCGGGGCCGCGGCGTTCGCGCTCGCCGTGGGCGCGGTCGGCGGCCTGGTCGCGACCCACCGCCGCAGCGGTACGACGTCGATGCGCCCGCCCGTGCGGCCCGAGCTGCTGCGCCGTCATGCGGTCGGTGCGGCCGTCGCCGCGACGGCGGCGATGGCGCTCGCGACCGCATGGGGGTCGCCGCACGCGTACTGGGCGGCTGTCGCCGCCGTCGTGCCGCTCGCAGCAGCCGACGTGAGGGGCCGGCTCCGCCGGGCGTGGCAGCGCTTCGCCGGCACCCTCGTCGGCCTGGTGGTGGCGGCCCTCCTGCTGGCGGCGCAGCCGGGCGAGTGGACGGTCGTCGCGCTGGTGGCCGTGCTGCAGGTGGCCACCGAGCTCGTCGTGATCCAGCGCTACGCGCTCGCGATGGTCTTCATCACGCCCATGGCGCTGCTCATGACCTACCTCGGCCGTGGCAGCAGCGAGGGACTCGTCCTCGACCGCGCGGCCACCACCGCCATCGGGGTCCTGGTCGGCGTCGCGGTGATCCTGGTGCAGCACGACCGCCGAACCGAGTGGTGACCGCACCGCCGTAGCGCGGCGTCGGACAGGATGGGCCGACGACCGACCCCTGGAGGAACCGTGCAGCCGGAGGAGTTCCGCGCCGCCGCCCACGAGCTCGTGGACTGGATCGCCGACTTCCGTGCGCGCGTGCCGGAGCTGCCGGTCCGCAGCGAGGCGGCGCCCGGGCAGGTGCGTGAGGCGCTCACGACCGCGCCGCCCGAGCTGCCGCAGGCCTTCGCCGACGTCCTGCGCGATCTCGACGACGTCGTCGTGCCCGGCCTCACCCAGGTGCAGCACCCCGGCTACTTCGCGTGGTTCCCGTCCAACGCCTCGCTCGCCTCGGTGCTCGGCGACTTCGCGTCGTCCGGTCTCGGGGCGCTCGGCATCACGTGGCAATCGGCGCCGGCGCTGACCGAGGTGGAGGAGGTCGTCACCGACTGGCTGCGCGAGCTCACCGGCCTGTCCGAGGCGTGGCACGGCGCCATCCACGACACGGCGTCGACCGGCGTCCTCGTCGCGATGCTGGCGGCGCGCGAGCGGGCGAGCGGGCTCTCGGAGACGCGCGGCGGCCTGCAGGCCGAGCCGGCGCCGCTCGTCGTCTACACCTCGACCCAGGCGCACTCCTCGACGCCGAAGGCGGTGCTGCTCGCGGGGTTCGGCCGCGACAACCTGCGCTTCGTCGACGTCGACCCGGAGACGTTCGCGATGGACGTCGACGCCCTCCGCGCCGCGATGGCGGAGGACGTCGTGGCCGGGCGCCGTCCTGCCGCCGTCGTCGCCTCGGTGGGCACCACCGGCACCACCGCGGTCGACCCTGTCGCGGCGATCGTCGACGCGGCGCAGGAGCACGGCGCCTGGGTGCACGTCGACGCCGCCATGGCGGGCTCGGCGATGCTGCTGCCCGAGTGCCGGTGGCTGCTCGACGGGGTCGAGGGCGCGGACTCGCTCGGGTGGAACCCGCACAAGTGGATGGGCACGATCCTCGACACCTCGCTGCTCTACGTCCGCGACGTCGAGCACCTCGTGCGCGTGATGTCGACCAACCCGTCGTACCTGCGCTCGGCGGTCGACGGGGAGGTGACGCAGTACAAGGACTGGGGCATCCCGCTCGGCCGGCGGTTCCGGGCGCTCAAGCTGTGGTTCCACCTGCGCCTCGACGGCGCCGAGGCGATCCGTGCCCGGCTCCGGCGCGATCTCGCGAACGCCCAGTGGCTGCGCGAGCAGGCCGAGGCGGCACCCGGCTGGCAGGTGGTCGCCCCGGTGCCGCTGCAGACGGTGTGCCTGCGGCACATCCCGGTCGTCGACGGCGCGCCGCTCGAGGGCGAGGCCCTCGACGAGCACACGCTCGCGTGGTGCGAGCGGGTCAACGCGACCGGGCGTGCGTTCGTGACGCCGGCGGTGATCGGAGGCCGCTGGACCGTGCGCGTGTCGATCGGCGCGGAGGCCACCGAGCTCACCGATGTCGAGCAGCTGTGGGAGCTGTGCCAGGCGGCCGTCCGCAGCGCGTGAGGGACCGACCGACGTACGACACTGTCTTGACGCCCGTCGCTGGTGTGTCTAGCGTCGCTCCATGCCTGCCGAGCTGCCCGACTCCCTGTCCGTCGACGTCCAGGGCGACGTCGCGGTCGTCCTCATCGACCGCGAGCCGAAGCGCAACGCCATGGACACCCGGACGCTGCTGGGTCTCGAGTCGTTCTTCCTCGCGCCGCCGGACGGAGTGCGGGCCGTGGTGCTCGGAGGCAGCGGGCCGCACTTCTGCGCCGGCCTCGACCTCACCGACCTGAGCGCGACCGACGCCGAGGCCGGCATGCACCACAGCCGCATGTGGCACCGCGTGACGACGACCATCGCGCAGGCGGGCCTGCCGGTGGTGTCGGCGCTGCGCGGCGCCGTGATCGGCGGCGGGCTCGAGATCGCGAGCGCGACGCACATCCGGGTGGCCGAGCCGTCGGCGTTCTTCGCGCTGCCCGAGGGCCAGCGCGGCCTGTTCCTCGGCGGCGGCGGATCCGTGCGGCTCTCGCGGCTCATCGGCGTCCCGCGGATGACCGACCTCATGCTCACCGGTCGCGTCTACGACGCCGCCGAGGGCCACGCCGCGGGCATCACGCAGTACCTCGTGGGCGAGGGCGAGTCGCACGCCAAGGCTCTCGAGCTCGCGCGCAAGGCGGCGGCGATCGCGCCGCTCACGACGTTCGCCGTCCTGCAGGCGCTGCCGCGCATCGCCGAGGTGCCGCCGCACGAGGGGTACCTGCTCGAATCGCTCATGGCCGCGGTGGCCTCGAGCTCGGACGACGCGCAAGCGCGGATGCAGGCCTTCCTCGAGGGCCGTGGCGCGAAGGTGCGCGCGGAGGGCGCGTCGTGACGGCCGTGGAGGAGGGCGCCGTCCTGCGCCCCGTGCCGGAGTGGGCCCGCGAGCGCTCGGTCATCGGCGACTACCTGCGCTGGCTCGAGGCCGAGCGCGGGCTCGCGTTCGAGGGCTACGACGACCTCTACGCCTGGTCGGTCGCCGACCTCGAGGCCTTCTGGCAGAGCATCTGGGACTACTTCGGAGTGCGCTCGCACTCGCCGCACACCGCGGTGCTGGCCGACGACCGCATGCCCGGCGCCACCTGGTTCCCCGGTGCCACGCTCAACTACGCAGAGCACGCGGTCGGGCCGTGGCGCGACCCGTCCGGCCCCGCCCTCATCGAGCGCTCGCAGACCCGCGGCCCGCGCGAGACCACCCGCGGCGAGCTCGCCGACCTCGTGGCCCGCGCGCGCGCCGGCCTCCAGCGGCTCGGGGTGGGCAAGGGCGACCGTGTCGTCGCCTACCTGCCCAACATCACCGAGACGGCGGTGGCCTACCTCGCGACAATCAGCCTCGGCGCGGTGTGGGCGAGCTGCGCGCCGGAGTTCGGCCACCGGGCGATCATCGACCGCTTCTCGCAGATCGACCCCACGGTGCTGCTCGTCGTGCCGGGCTACGTCTACGGCGAGAAGGCGATCGACCGCACCGCCGAGGTCGCCGACATCCGCGCCGGGCTGCCGACCGTCGAGCACGTCGTCGTCGTGCCCTACGGCGAGGGCGAGGTGCCCGACGCCGTCACCTGGGACGAGCTGACGTCGCAGCCTGCCGAGCCGGCGTACGAGCCGGTGCCGTTCGACCACCCGATGGTCGTTCTCTTCACCTCCGGCACGACCGGCAAGCCGAAGGCGATCGTGCACTGCCACGGCGGACTGCTCATCGAGCAGCTCAAGAGCCAGGGCCTCTCGTGGGACCTGCGCGAGGGCTCGCGCCTGCTGTGGTTCAGCACCACCGCGTGGATGCTCTGGAACACGGTGGTCTCCGCGCTGCTGCACGGGGCCGCGTCGGTGCTCATCGACGGCAACCCGATGCACCCCGACGTCGGCCAGCAGTGGCGCTGGGCGGCCGAGACGGGCGCGACGCTCGTCGGCGTCAGCCCGGGCTACGTGCTCGCCAGCCGCAAGGCCGGCGTCCAGCCCGCCCGAGACTTCGACCTGTCGGCCGTGGAGCAGATCGGCTGCGCCGGGGCGCCTCTCGCGACCGAGGGTTTCGTCTGGCTGGTCGAGCAGTTCGGCCAGGACGTGCTGCTCAACGTCGGGAGCGGCGGCACCGACGTGTGCACCGGTCTGGTCGCCGCGAGCCCGCTGCAGCCGGTGTACGCCGGCGAGATGTCCGGCGCCGTCCTGGGCGTGGCCGCGGCGGCGTACGACCCGTTCGGGCACCGGGTGGTCGGCGAGCTCGGCGAGCTGGTGCTCACCAGGCCGATGCCCTCGATGCCAGTGGGCTTCTGGGGCGACGACGACGGCTCGCGCTACCGGGCCGCGTACTTCGACATGTACCCCGGCATCTGGCGGATGGGCGACTGGGCCCGGTTCTCCGAGCGCGGCAGCGTCGTCATCACCGGCCGGTCCGACGCCACGCTCAACCGCGGCGGCGTCCGCCTCGGAACCGCCGACTTCTACGGCGTCGTCGAGGAGTTCCCCGAGGTCGTCGACAGCCTCGTCGTGCACCTCGAGGACCCGGAGGGCGGCCCCGGCGAGCTGATCCTCTACGTCGTGCTCGCCGACGGCGCCGAGGCCGGCCCCGAGCTCGAGCGGCGGATCGCCTCGGAGATCCGGGCGAGCCTGTCGCCGCGCCATGTTCCCGATGCCGTGCGCTACGTGCCCGCCATCCCGCGCAGCCGCACCGGCAAGAAGCTCGAGCTGCCGGTGAAGAGGATCCTGCTCGGCGCCTCGCCCGACGACGTCGCGAGCCGCGACTCGCTGCTCGACCCGACCACCCTCGACCTTTTCCTCTCCGGCGGATCGCGATGAGCGACGTCGCCGGGCCGGTCGCGGTCGTCGGCACCGGCACGATCGGCGCCGCCTGGGCGGCGCTCTTCCTGTCGCGCGGCCTGGTCGTGCATGCGAGCGACCCCGGCGAGGGCGCAGATGATCGGCTGGTCGCCTCGCTGCTCGCCCGGGGCTGCGCGCAGGACGACATCGACGCCCGGCTGCGGTGGTACGACGACGCCGCCGAGGCCGTCGCCGGCACCGTGTTCGTGCAGGAGAGCGCGCCCGAGGTCCCGGAGCTCAAGGCCAGGATCCTGTCGGTCATCGATGGCGCTGCGCCGCCGTCGACCGTGATCGCGAGCAGCTCGTCCGGCCTCACCCCGACGTCGATGCAGCAGGCCTGCGCGCGCCATCCCGAGCGGCTGATCGTCGGCCACCCGTTCCACCCCGCCGATGTCGTCCCGCTCGTCGAGGTGGTGGGGGGCGCGGCGACGGCGCTGTGGGCGCTCGAGAGCGCGATGTCGTTCTACGCCGGGCTCGGCAAGCGTCCGGTGCACGTGCGGGCCGAGCTGCCCGGGCATGTGGTCAACCGCCTGCAGGCGGCGCTGTGGCGCGAGGCGTACAGCCTCGTGCAGCAGGGCGTCGTCACCGTGGCCGACGTCGACGCCGCCATCACCCAGGGGCCCGGCCTGCGCTGGGCCGTGGTCGGGCCGTTCGCCGGCCAGCACCTGTCCGGCGGGCCGGGCGGGATCGCGCACACGCTCGAGCACCTCGGGCCGCCGATGGTCGAGTGGTGGGGCGCCCTGGGGCAGCCGACGTGGGGGCCCGAGCTCGTCGCCGCCGTCGTCGAGCAGATGGACGCCGAGCTCGACGGGCTCAGCTCCGAGCGGCTCGCGGCAGCGCGCGACCGCGTGCTCGTGCAGATCCTCGCCGCCCGCGCGGCCGAGGCCGACCTCCCCCGATGACCTGCCAGCGAGAGGGCCGACGCCCGTGAGCACCATCGACCTCGACCGGATCGTCGCCATCGACGTGCACACGCACGCCGAGGTGAGCGCGGACGGGCACCCGAGCCTGCCCTCGTCGCTCATGGAGGGGTCGGCGGCCTACTTCAAGGCCGGCGACCACCGGATGCCCACCCTCGACGAGCTCGCGGCGCACTACCGCGAGCGCTCGATGGCCGCCGTGGTCTTCACCGTCGATGCCGAGCACCAGCTCGGCCACCCACCGATCCCCAACGACGACATCCTCGACGCCGCACGCCGGCACCCCGACGTGCTGATCCCGTTCGCCAGCGTCGACCCGCACCGGCCCGACGCCGCCGCCCGCACGCGCCGCCTGGTCGAGGCAGGTGCGCGCGGGTTCAAGTTCCATCCCACGCTGCAGGGGTTCTCGCCCGCCGACGGCACCGCGCACCCGGTGCTCGAGGTGCTCGAGGAGCTGCAGGTGCCGGCGCTGTTCCACAGCGGCCAGACGGGCATCGGCGCGGGCCTCCCCGGCGGCGGCGGGCTGCGGCTGCGCTACTCGAACCCGATGCTGCTCGACGACGTCGCCGCCGACTTCCCCGGGCTCACCGTGATCGTCGCCCACCCCTCGTTCCCCTGGCAGGACGAGGCGCTCGCCGTCGCGACCCACAAGGCCAACGTCTACATCGACCTGTCGGGCTGGTCGCCGAAGTACTTCCCGCCGCAGCTCGTGCGCTACGCCAACACGCTGCTCAAGGACAAGGTCATGTTCGGCTCGGACTTCCCGGTGATCCTGCCCGACCGGTGGCTGCGCGACTTCGCCGAGCTCGACATCAAGGACGAGGTGCGGCCGCTCATCCTCAAGGAGAACGCGATCCGCGTCCTGGGCCTGGCCTAGGGCCTACGCGACCACGACGTCGAGCCGCTCGCCCGCCTGCTCCTCGGCGAGCGGGCGCAGCTCCTCGTCGAAGGCGCGGTAGAGCCGGCCCGCCTCCACCGCCGGCCAGCCGGGGTCGAGGAACTCCAGCGGGAGCCGCGGGTCGTCGCGGATCACCTGCAGCCAGTCGGTGCTGAGTACCACGCGGCAGGCGAGCGGGTCCTTGGCGCGCGCCGCGCCGGATCGCGCGAGCCGCCCCCACCGTGCCGCGAACTCGACGTAGCGCGCGGCGAGGCCGTCGAGGTCGAACGCGCGCCGCAGCATCTCCGAGGCATCGGTCGGCGCCTGCGGCTCGCCGCCGAAGACGTCGACATGGTCGCGGGCCTCGAGGTCCGACAGCAGCGCCGCGACGTCGACCGTGCGCGGTGCGGCCCACAGACCGGGCTGGACCATCCCGAACCCGGCCCACAGCAGCCGCGACCGCAGCTCGTGGCGCTGCTTCTGCGCATCCTCCGGCATGGAGAACGAGACGAGCGTCCAACGGCCGTCCCAGCCGCTCTCGGCGGGCTCCGGCGCGTGCGCGCGCTCGCGGCCGTCGAGCACGGTGCGGCGCCCGAAGCCCGTGAGGCCGAAGTAGGCCTGCCGCCCGATCGCCTGGCGCGCAAGGAGTCCGCGCTTCACCATCCGGTTGAGGGTGGCGCGCGTCGCGTGCTCGCCGACGCCGGCGGTGTCGAGCAGGTCGAGGACACCGCGGGCGGCGACGTACTCGCCCTCGCCGTCGACGTAGTCGCCGAACAGTGTGAGCAGGACCGACTGCGGGCGCAGGTCGACCGGGGGCAGTCCCGGGGCGCCGCTCGTCACCCGCCGAGCGTATCGACCGGGGCGGGCCGCAGCGCCTGGGCGAGCGCCTGCTCGCGGGTCGCGCGGATGCGGGTGCTCAGGGGAGCGGCGTAGGCGATGCCCTCGGAGCCGTGGAACGCGCCCTCCCACACGTGCAGCTCGACCTGCCCGCCGTCCCGGGCGACGCGCTCGGCGAGGTCGACGACCTCGTCATGGAAGAGGTCGCAGGTGCCTACGTCGAGGTAGAGCGGCGGCAGCCCGTCGAGCCGCTCGGCGCGGGCGGGTGCGGCGTACGCGTCGGCCTCGCGGCCGCCGAGGTAGAGCGACCAGGCCTCGACGTTGTGGGCTCGGTCCCAGACGCCGATGTCGTCGACCGCGCGGCTCGACGGCGTCTCGTTGCGGTCGTCGACCATCGGGTAGATCGCGACCAGCGCCGCGGGCAGCGCCTCGCCGCGGTCGCGGGCGCGGAGCGCAGCACCGAGCGCGAGGCCCCCGCCGGCGCTCTCGCCGCGCAGCACCACGAGCTCGGGGTCGACGCCGTCGACTCCTCCCGCGCGCACGTGCCGGAGCACGGCCGACACGTCGTCGACGGCCGCGGGGTAGGGGTGCTCGGGGGCCAGCCGGTAGTCGACCGAGATCACGACGGCGCGGTGGCGCGCACAGAGCTCGGTGCAGGCGGCGTGGTCGGTGCGGACGCTGCCCACCACCATCCCGCCGCCGTGCACGTGGACGATGCAGGCCCCGTCGGCGTCCGGCCCGACGGGCCGGTAGATCCGCACAGGCACAGGCGGTCCCGCGTCCACGACGTCGTCGTGCCATGCCACCCGGGGGTCGTCGACGGGCGGTGCGGCCTCGGCCATGACCTGCTCGTACATCTCGCGCCGCACCGACAGCGGGACGTCGGACCCGGGTCCGATCGGCACGTGCTCGCGCAGCGCCTCGAACGCCGCCCACGACTCGGGGTCGACGAGGTGGCGGACGGCCATGGGTCAGCCTGCGAGCGCCGCAGCCGCGCGCTCGGCGGAGGCGACGCAGTCGGGGATGCCGAGGCCGTGCGTGCCGCTGCCGGCGACGACGACGCCGGGCCAGGGCTGGAGCGCCTTCTCGAGCTCGGCCACGCGCTCGAGGTGCCCGACCGCGTACTGCGGCATGACGCCGTTCCACCGCTGCACCAGCGAGAGCACGGGCTCGCTGCGGATGCCGAGGGTCGCGGCCAGCTCGGCCCGCGCCAGCTCGAGGAGCTCGTCGGAGGGCGTGCTGTCGGGCGCGCGCACCGTGACGCGGAAGAGCTCGTGCCCCTCCGGCGCGCGGCCGGGGAACTTCGACGACGACCGAGTGACGCCGCAGACGGGGCCGCGCCCCGGCCCCGCGATGAGGTAGCCGTGCGCCGGGAGCAGCGCATCGAGATCGGGCATGCCGTCGGCGCGGAAGCCCAGCGACACGGTGGCGGTCGAGGCCACCTCCATCGCCGACAGGAGAGCAGCAGCCTCATGGGCGCCGAGCCGATCGAGGACGGCTGCGGACGCTGCGGTCGGAGCCGCGAGGATGACGCCGTCCGCCATGACGGCGGTGCCGTCGGACAGCTCGACGCGGTAGCGGCCGCCGTCCCGCTCGAGCCCGACGGCCGCGGTGCCGAGCCGGATCTCGACGGCGTCGTCGGCCTCGAGCCGGGCCACGACGGCGTCGACGATGCCGCCCATCCCGGTGGTCGGCGACGCCATGCCGGGCCGGCGCGGCGGCGCACCCGCCCGCTTCTCCTGCTTGGCCGCTCGCCGCTCGGCGAGGACGGCGCGCACCAGGCCGCCGTGCTCGAGCTCGGCGCGGCGCAGGTGCGGCATCGTCGCCAGCAGGCTCAGCCGCGCGGGGTCGCCGCAGAAGATGCCCGAGGCCACAGGCTCGACCAGGCGCTCGTAGGCCTGCTTGCCGAGGCGCCGGCTGGTGAACGACTCGAGGCTCTCGTCGGCGTCGTCGCGGCGCACCGGTGCCACGGTCTCGAACGCCATCCGCACCTTGCCCAGCGGCGAGAACAGCCGCGTCGTCGCCAGCGGCTTGATCTTGCGGGGGATGAAGCCGCCGATACCGTCGGGCATCTCGCGGAGCCGGCGGCCGACCTTCACCGCGCCGGGCCCGCCGGGAGCGCTGGTGACCATCTCGACGCCGAGCTCCTCGGCGAGCTTCGCCGCATCGGGGCGCCCGGGCGCGAGCGCCTCGGGACCCGAGTCGACGACGAAGCCGTCGACGCGCTCGGTGCGCAGCTTGCCGCCGAGCCGGTCGGCCGGCTCGATCAGGACGACGCGGGCTGAGGACGAGGTGCGCAGCCGGTGCGCGGCGGCGAGGCCGGTGATGCCGCCGCCGACGACGGCGATGCAGCGCTCGGACGAGGTCATGGAACGGCCTCTCGGTCGCGGGGTGGGGAGAGAGACGGATCAGACGTGCGAGAGGAGGAACGACACCGTGCGGTCGACGAGGCCGTCGACGGTGGAGTCGCTCATCCCGGCGAACATGTGGTCGTAGCCGGGCATGACCTCGTAGCTCGAGGTGGCGCCGGCCGCCAGCAGCGCCGAGTGCAGCTGCGAGCTCTGCGACGACGGGACGGCCTTGTCCTGGTCGCCGTGCAGGATCAGGAACGGCGGGGCGCCGGCGTGCACCTGGGCGACCGGGCTGCCCTTGGCCGCGAGGATCGGCGCCTGCTCGACGGTGCCGCCGAGGAGGCGCTGCTCCCGCGACGGGCCGTCGTCGACGGGGATCACCGGCATCGTGCGCAGGTCGGTGACGGAGTACCAGAGCGCGCAGGCCCGCGCGGCCGGCTGCGACGACGACAGGGCGCGCAGCGCGGCGAGCTGGCCCCCGGCGCTGACGCCCCACGTGACGAGCGGAGCCTCGCCGATGCCGTACTCCTCGCGGTGCCCGTCGAGCCACCCGATGGCGGCGTCGACGTCGTTCATCTGCGCGGGGAAGCGGGCCTCGCCGGAGAGCCGGTAGTCGACCGAGGCGATCGCCAGGCCGCGCTGAGCGGCCCGGACGAAGAGCCGGTCGGACGTCGGCGACAGCGGGCCCGGACCGTTGCGGCGCGAGCCGCGCAGCCAGCCGCCGCCGTGGGTGTAGACGCACAGGCCCCGAGGCCCCCCGACGGGGACGTACAGGTCGAGCGAGAGCGGCCGGTAGCCCTCGACCTGCAGGTGGACGACGTCGCGGTGGACCGCGACGCCCTCCACGACCTCGGGTCCGCTCATGCTGCCGCCGGCGCCTTGTGGAACGAGCCGCCGAGGACGATGTGCGTGATCGCGTCCGCGTCCTCGAGCACGCGGACGTCCTGGGTCGGGTCGCCCTTCACCACGATCACATCGGCAAGGTACCCCTCCTTCAGGAGCCCGACCTCCAGATCCATCAGCTGTCCGCCGTACTGCGTAGCGGCGACGAGGGCCTCGATGGGCGAGTAGCCCAGATGGTCGACGAACAGGCGGATGTCCTTGGCGTTGGTCCCGATGGGGTTGTTGGGGAACCCGTAGTCGCCGCCGATGAGTGCGCGGACCCCGCGCTTGCGCAGCTCGGGGTAGATCCTCTGCATCCCCTCGAGGGAGGCCGGCGACCCCATCTTCTGGGCTACCTCGGGCGTGATGCCGAACTCCTCGCCCTCGTAGACGTTGGCGTAGATGATCCCGATGGCGGGGGAGACGAACGCCGTGTCCTTCACCGACTCGAGCAGGTCGAGGGCCTCCTCGTCGGCGTACGTGCAGTGGTAGATCGACCGGAAGCCGGCCTTGACCGCGAGCTTGACCGACTCCGGCGACTGGCAGTGGCCGTTGAGCCAGACGCCCATCTCCCGCGCGGCCTCGCCGGCGGCGTTGAGCTCGTCGGCGTCGAACTGGGTCATCATCGAGCCGCCCTCGATGAAGACGTCGTCGTTGCTCACGAGGAACTTGATGGAGTCGTAGCCCTGCTTCGCGTGGTCGACGACCCAGTCGCGGGTGGCCTGCGGGCCGTGCCAGTTGGAGCGCTGGCGACCCTGCGGGTCGACCGGGAGGTTGTCGCGCTCCCCGGCCGCGGCGAGAAAGCGCGGGCCCTTCACGACCCCGGCACGGATCTTGTCGCGCAGGGCGACCTCGACCGGCATGTCGAGCAGCGAGCCCGCGGAGTACGCCGACGTGAAGCCGGCGTCGAGCAGGATCCCGGCGTTGCGCTCGGCGCGCGCGAGCTCGGACTCGAAGCCTTCGATGTAGCGGAAGAAGGAGACGTCGACCGGCGGGTTGAAGCGCGGGTCGATGTGGTCGACCGCGCTCGGGAAGGTGAGGTGCGCGTGCGACTCCACCAGGCCAGGCATCACGGTGCTGCCGGAGGCATCGACGACGGTCGCGCCCTCGTGGTGGTCGGGGTGGTAGCCCTGCCGCACCTCGACGATGCGGTCGTCCTCGATCACGACCTCGCCGGGGAAGGCGGCAGAGCCGCTGCCGTCGAAGACCTGTCCGCCGGTGATCACGGTCCGAGCCATGGGAACCTCGTTCTCACATCGTGAAAGTCAATTTCAGGGATAGATCGAGTCTCCCCTCGGCCGCCCCCGGCGTCAAGGGCCGATGCCATGCTGCCCCGTCGGAGGCTGGGGGCGATGCGCGACGTCGCGAACGGTGCCCGACCCGGGCCGCCGCTCAGGCGTGGGCGACGAACGACTGGCGGATCTCGCCGACGCCCTCGAGGGTGCTCACCAGCGTCTCGCCCGGCTTCAGGAACCGCTGAGGCGTGCGCCGGTTGCCGACGCCGCCGGGGGTGCCGGTGAAGATGAGGTCGCCGGGCAGCAGCGGCACGACGGCCGAGATGTACTCCACGAGGACGTCGATGCCGAAGATGAGCGACGCCGTCGTGTCCTTCTGCAGCACCTCGTCGTCGATACGCGACTCGAAGGCCAGCGCGTGCGGGTCGCCGATCTCGTCGAGCGACACCGCCACCGGCCCGGTCGGACCGAAGCCGGGGTGCGACTTGCCGAGCGAGAACTGAGGCGACGGCGGGGCGAGCTGCAGCAGCCGCTCCGAGATGTCCTGTCCGAGCGTGATGGCGGCAAGCGCGTCCCAGGCGTCCTCGCGCGCGATGCGGACACCGCCTCGGCCCACCACCGCCACGACCTCGATCTCCCAGTCGACGTTGCCCTCGGGCAGCTCCACCGTCGTCACGGGCCCGGTGATGCAGCTCGGGAACTTCGTGAAGACCATGGGCTTCTCGGGCTCGGTGTAGCCGGCCTCGGCTGCGTGGGGGCGGTAGTTCAGACCGATCGCGAACACCTGGCGCGGCGAGGGGACAGGGGCGCCGAGCTGCTCGTCGCTGACGGGGACCGACGTCGACCAGTCCGCCGCAGCGGCGAAGGCGACGAGATCGTCCCAGCGCTCGAGCGCGGCGACGGCGTCCGACGGGAGTGCAGCCCCGGACGCCGTCGCCACGTCGAGCGCCCGCCCGTCCCGGACCAGGACGAGGCGGCCGTCGAGGGTGCCGAAGCGCACGTGCTCAGCCCTCGAGCGTGGAGGAGTAGAGGTCGGTCGAGTAGGGCTCGGTGTCGTGGGCCGCCGACCACGGGACGACGTGGTTGCGCAGGACGCCGACACCCTCGATCTCCGCCTCGATGCTGTCGCCCGGCTGGAGGTAGAAGTCGAACGGGTTGGGCTGGATCGCGGCGACGCCGGAGATGGTGCCGGTGGTGATGATGTCGCCGGCGCTGTAGCCCTGCGCCGAGTGGTAGGCCACGAGGTGCGGGATCGAGATGAGCAGCTGGTTGGTGTTGCCCTTCTGCCGCACGTCGCCGTTCACCCGCAGCTCCATGTGCAGGTTCGACGGGTCGGGCAGCTCGTCCTTCGTGACGATCCACGGGCCGATCGGGCAGAACGTGTCGATCGCCTTGGAGAACGAGAAGACGCCCGACACCATCTCGCGGCGCTGGATGTCGCGCGCGGTGATGTCGTTGAAGACCATGTAGCCGGCGATGTAGTCCTCGGCCTCCTCGGGCCCGAAGAACTTGCCGCTCCTGCCGATGATGATCGCGAGCTCGAGCTCGTAGTCGAGCTCCTTGGTCAGGCCCTCGGGGTACACGATCGCGTCGTCCGGCCCGATGATCGCGTCGACGTTCTGGAAGAACACGATGCCCTTGTGCACGGGGTGCGACCAGTTGACGGCCTGAAGCTCCTCGTGGTGGTCGGAGAAGTTGCCCGCCGTGTGGAAGAACTTCTTGGGCACGATCGGCGCGCGCAGCCGGACGTCGGACAGGGGGAGGCGCGCACCGGTCTCGCCGACGCCGCCCGCCGTGCCGCCGCGCTCGAAGTACTCGCGGGTGCTGGGGACGTCGAGCTCCACCACCTCGTCGCCGTCGATGTGGCCGACCCGGCCCTCGTCGAACGTCACGAGCCTCATCTGCGCGCCTTCTCTCGCATCGTGAAAGTAAGTTTCACCAATGATCCCGAGGGCCTCCCGTCGCTGTCAAGGCGCGCCGAGGCCCGAGCGGCCCCGCTCCGCGGGTGGGGCGTGCGGTCAGGCGCCCGGGGCGTCGACGCGGAACACGCGGAGCTGGAGCGCGAGCAGCGCGTAGTAGCCGACGAGCGTCGTGAGCTCGAACAGGCAGGGCAGCCCGAGCGACTCAGCCGCCTGCGCGTAGGCGGCGTCGTCGAGGTCGGCGTCGGCAAGCAGCCGCTGGCAGGTCTGCGCGACGAGCCGCTCGTGGTCGTCGGCGAGGGCGTCGTAGCGCTGGTCGCGCAGGCCCGCGAGCTCGTCGTCGGTGAGGCCGACATGGCGGCCGACCGCCTCATGGGCGTACCACTCGAAGCCGGAGTCGACCTGCACGGCGACGACGAGGATCGCGATCTCGCGGGCGCGGTCGGAGAGCGCTGTGCGGTAGCGGACCGCGGAGCCCAGCTCCTGCAGAGCGAGGCCGAGACGTGGCTGGAGCAGGAACGCGTTGAACGGCCCTTCAAGGCCGCCCTCGTCGTCGCGCAGCCTGAACAGCTGGGGGCCCTGGGCGCGCCGGCCGCCGGCGATGGCGTCGTAGACCGCGCGCTGGTCGTCGTCGAGCTGGTCGGGAAGCAGCTTCGCCAGGCGCGGCGCTGCCATCAGGCGTGCCCGCCCGCCATCAGCGAGGAGATCTCCTGGCAGGTGTCGAGCAGGGCGGGGCGCAGCTCGCGCATGATCCTTTGGCTCGACCAGTCGCGCGCCTGCACCGCGAGGTTGATGCCTGCCACCACCCGGCCCGTGCCGTCGGTGATCGGCCCCGCGACCGACCGCAGGCCGTACGCGAGCTCCTCGTCCTGCGTCGCCCAGCCCTGCTGGCGGATCTGCTCGAGCTCCTCCTTGAGCTCGGCGAGCGACTCCTTGGCGTTGGGGCCGTGCTGGGCGCTGAAGGAGTCGGCGGTGATGCGCGATGCGAGGTCATCGGCGTCGAGGTGCGCGAGGAGCAGCTTGCCGATCGACGTCGTGGTCGCGGGGAGGGTCGAGCCCACCTGGATGTTCGCGGTGACGAGGTCGGAGTTGCGCAGCCGCACGAGGTAGAGGACGCGGTCGCCGGTGAGGACGGCGAGGTTCACGGTCTCGCCCGTGGCCTCGCCGAGCTGCTGCAGCTTCGGCGTCGCGATGCCCACGAGGTCGAGGCTGCGCAGGGCGGCGCCGCCGAGGGTGAGCACCCTGACTCCGGGCCGGTAGTCGCCGTTGGGCAGGTGGTCGAGGTAGCCCTCGGCGGCCAGCGTCTGCACCACGCGGTAGACCGTCGGCATCGGCAGGCCGGCCGCAGCCGCGAGGTCGGTCACGCGCCACGACGGGCGCTGCTCGTCGAACAGGCTGAGGATGCGCAGGCCCTTGGCGAGGGCCTCCACCCGGTACTCGGGCTTGTCGCCCTCCTCCGCCGGCTTCGACGCTGCGCGGCCGCGCGTCGACGCGGCCTTCGTGGTGCGGCTCGGGGGCATCGGGGCCAGCCTTCCCTGCATCGGGGCGAGCGTGAGAGCTGCTCTCACGATCCGGATCCAGCCTAGGGGTCCGGTGCGGGAACCCTGGACAGGGCGTTCCGGACTCGTCTACGGTAGCGGAAAGCGACTTTCACGATGCGAGAACGGACGTGCACATGGGTGACTGGCTCGGTCTCGCCGGCCGGCCCGCGCTGGTCGTCGGCGCCGGCGGCCTCGGCGGCGCCAGCGCGGTGAGCCTCGCTGCGCAGGGCGCGCGCCTCGTCGTCGTCGACAAGGACGAGGCCAACCTCGATGCCGTGGCGCACAAGGCGAAGGCCGCCGGCGGCGATGTCGTGACGCTCGTCCGCGACGTCGCGTCCGCCGAGTCGTGCCGGGCCGTGGTCGCCGAGGCCTCGGACCTGGTGGGCGACCCGCACGTGTTCCTGCACGCGGTCGGCCGCAACGACCGCCGTCCGATCCTCGATCTCGACGACGACGACTGGCAGTCGATCCTCACCCTCAACCTGTCGACCGCCTGGTGGCTCGGGCAGGAGGTCGGCCGCCGCATGGTCGGCCACGGCTACGGCCGCATGGTCTTCGTGTCGTCGGTGTCCGCTCTGCTCGCGCATGCCAACCACGCGCCGTACGCCGCGACGAAGGGCGGCATCAACCAGCTGATGCGCGTCATGGCGCGGGAGTGGGCGCCGCACGGCGTCACTGTGAACTCGGTCGGCCCGGGCTACGTCGAGACGGATCTGACGCGGGCCTACCTCGACCGCGACAACCACCGCGAGGACCTCGAGTCGCTCGTCCCTGCCCAGCGCCTCGGCCGTCCGGAGGAGGTCGCCGACGCCGTGACGTTCCTCGTCTCCGACCGCGCCGCCTTCATCACCGGGCAGTGCCTCTACATCGACGGCGGCCGTACGCTCGTCTGAGCCGCGCCGCGCAAACCCCTCTCCCCGAAGGAATCGCACCGTGCCTCTCGCCCCCGTCCCCATCCCCCGGCGCTTCGAGGGCCGCTCGGTCGTCGTGACCGGGGCCGGCACCGGCTTCGGAGCGGAGATCGCCGTCCGCGCAGCCCAGGAGGGCGCCCGCGTGGTCGGCGTGCACTACCGCAGCTCGAAGGCGGGGGCCGAGGCCACCGCCGAGCGCGTGCGTGCCGAGGGCGCCGAGGCTGTGCTGCTGCAGGCCGACATCGTCGAGTGGGCCCAGGTGGCCGCGATGGCAGACGAGGCGTTCGAGAAGCTCGGCGGCGTCGACGTGCTCATCAACAACGTCGGCGACGTCGCCCGCGACCAGATGTCGTGGCGCGACATCACCGAGGAGTCGATCGACCACGTCCTCGCCGTCGACATCAAGGGCACCATGGCGTGCGTGCACGAGTTCGGGTCGCGGATGCTCGACCAGGGCCACGGCAGCATCGTCAACATCGGCTCGACCGTCATCGTCCGCGGCAGCGCGCGGGCGCCTCAGTACGCCGCTGCGAAGTACGGCCTGCTCGGCATCAACAAGTCGTACGCGCAGGCGTTCGCGCCGACGGTGCGCGTCAACATCTTCGCGCCCGGCTTCATCGAGACCGAGGCCACGCTCAGCCGCGAGGACTGGAAGTCCGGCCGCGGCGAGCAGCTCAAGAAGATGACGCCGATGGGCCGTATCCCCGGTCCGGCCGACTACGCCGGCGCCGCGCTCTTCCTCGCCACGGATGACGCGAACCACATGACGGGCGGGTACATGGTGGCCGACGGCGGCTACAACATGGTCGGCGCCTGAGGTGGCGGGCTACCCGCGCGATCTGCCGCTGGCGGAGGCGCGGGGGATCGTGCGTCGCGCCGTCGACAAGGCCGAGCAGCTCGGCCTGCGCGGCGGGCTGGCCGTGGTCGGGGCCAGCGGCGCGCTCATCACAGCGTCCCGGCTCGACTACGGCGGTCCCGGCGGCATGGGGCGCGCGCGCTCGAAGGCGTGGATCTCCGCGACCCAGCAGATCCCGAGCTCCGAGCACCTGGGACGCATGACGACGCTGCCGGCACCGATCTCGTCGGGCTTCGTCGCGGTGTCCCCGGAGGCCGCCTTCCCCGGCGCCGGCGGCATGCCCGTGCTGCGCGGCGGCACGGTGGTCGCGGGCTTCGCTGCGTCGGGAGCCACGGTGAGCCCGTTCCTGCCCACCGGCGTCGCCCCCGAGGTGGTGAGCGCCGAGGGGGAGCCGGCCAACCCCGAGGACCTGCTGGTGGCCTACGGCCTGGGCGTGCCGTACGTCGGGCAGCACGGCGACGACCGCGCGCGGTGGGAGTCGCGCTTCGGCGACCTCGTCGTCAGCGCGGCCGACAGCCTCGGGATGAAGCCGGCTCCGCCCGCCTCCCGCCAGTACGAGCTCGATCGCGCGATCTCGTTGTGCGACAGGGTCATCGCGCTCGCGACCGATGAGGGGCTGCGTGTGTCGGTGGCGGTCGTCGACGCCGGAGGAGATCCGGTGCAGCAGGACCGGATGGACGACGCCGTCGCCGCCGGGCCTGACATCGCGCTCGCGACGGCCGCCGCCGCTGCCCGCCATGGCGTCGCGAGCGGGTCGCTGCGGGATCTCTACGGGCCCGCGGCCGAGGCGCTCGGCGGGCTGTCGCCGTCGCCGTTCCTCGCCGTCGCCGGCGGGGTGCCGATCGTCGTGGGCGGCAGGGTGGTGGGCGGCCTCGGCGTCGGCGGAGCCGACCCGCAGGCGTGCGCGGTCCTCGCCTCGGCGGTGTCCTCGGGCGCGGCCTGATGAGCGAGCCTGTGCGTATCGCCGTGCTGGGGTGCGGTGCTATCGGCAGCCTGTACGCCGCCCATCTCGCGCGCGTGCCGGGCACCGAGGTATGGGCGGTCGACCCGTGGGCCGATCACGTCGCCGCCATCGATCGCGACGGCCTGAGGGTCACAGGCCTGGCCGACTTCGTGGCACGGGTGCGGGCTACGACGGATGCGTCGCGGCTTCCGCGGTGCGACTTCGGCATCGTGGCGACCAAGTCGCTGCATACCCGTGAGGCCGTGTCCGCCGCGGCGGCCGCCCTCGAGGCGGCGTCGGTCGTCAGCGTGCAGAACGGCCTCGGCAACGAGGAGGTCGTCGCCGAGTCGGTGGTGCGCGTGATCCGCGGCAGCATCGTCACGGCAGGCGCGGTGACGGCGCCGGGGGTGGTGCGCTACGACGGCGTCGGCGACTCCTACTTCGGGCCGTTCGAGCCGAGCCCCGCGCCGAGCGACGAGATCGCAGCGCTGGCAACGCTTCTCAGCGCTGGCGGCTTGAGGACGCAGGCGCTGGCCGACGCGCGCGGGTCGCAATGGACGAAGGTGGTGTTCAACGCAGCGACCAGCCCGCTGGCGGCGCTCACGGGTCTCACGATGGGGCCCCTCTGCACCGACCCAGACCTGCGGCGGCAGATCGACGCGCTCATCACCGAGGCGCTCGACGTCTGCACAGCATCGGGGATCGAGCTGCTGCGCGATCCCGCGGAGTCGGTCGACGAGGCGATCGACGTGGCCTGGGGCCACAAGCCCTCGATGCTCCAGGACGTCCTCGCGCGCCGCGCCACCGAGGTCGACGTCCTCAACGGCGGCATCTCCGCTGAGGGCAGGCAGATCGGCGTCCCCACCCCGCTGCATGACGCGATGGTGGCGCTGGTGCACGGCCTCGAGTCGTCCTGGGCCGGCTGACCACGCGGACGCGTCCATGCCTGGCGCGGATAGCAGGCATGCGCACGACGACGGTTCCGCTCGTCGCGCCGCCGATCCACGCTGTGCCTGCACCGGAAGCCCTTCAGCCCGGCCCCGGTGATCGCACTACCGCATGGTCCGACGCAGCCGCGACGGCCCTGACCCGGCATGCCGGCGTGGGGCCGGCGCTGCTGTGCCGGCATCCGGCCGCACCTGTCACAGATCACTGTTCGGAAACGACCCCGGAGGGTCTGGACAGGGCAGCCTCAGCGGGCGTAGTTTCATACGCGAAATCCACTTTCACGATGTGAAAGTGCCGGATCTACAGGCCCAGTCGTCCGAACCCCAGGGAGACCCCCGTGAGCTCTTCGACCCGGCGCATGCGCGCCCTGCCCGTCGCCGTCGTCGGCGCAGCCGCGCTGCTCCTCGCCGCCTGCGGCTCGTCGACCGACCCGGCCGCGTCGTCGGCGCCCGCCACGTCCGGTGCGGCGAGCTCGAGCGCGCCCGCCTCGAACCTGCCCAAGACCCTCGTGTTCTCGCCCATCGGCCTGCAGATCCCCGCGATGAAGGGCCTCTCCGAGGGCGTCACCGGCTACGGCGCCTCGCAGGGCTGGGAGGTCATTGTCCAGGACCCCGCGCTCGATCCGGCGAAGCAGGCCCAGCAGGTCCAGGAGGTCCTCGAGTCCGGCCGCGCCGGCGCCGTCTGGGCCATCGCCATCACGCCGAAGTCGATGGGTCAGGCCGTGAAGACCGCCCAGGAGAAGGGCGTGCCGATCCTGATCAACGGCACCCCGGAGGAGTGGGGCTTCGACGGCCCGCAGCCCGGCATCACCTTCGACTACATCGACTACGCCGCGGGCGGCACCGCAGTCGGCGAGCAGCTCGGCAAGTGCATCAACGAGAAGCTCGGCGGCAAGGCGCAGGTCATCTACGGCGCCTCGCGCGAGGGCACAGCCGGGAAGAAGGAGTCGGACGACGCCTTCAAGGCAGCCCTCGCCTCCACCGCCCCCGGCGCCACGATCGTCCAGGAGTGGACCATCAGCGACCGCCAGGCCTCTCAGACCGACGTCGGCAACATCCTGCAGGGCAAGCCCGACGTGAACGCGGTCGCTGCGGCGAACGACGAGGGTGCGCTCGGCGCTCTCGGCGCCTTCAAGGCGGCCGGCAAGGAGCTCCCGTGCCTGGTGGAGTTCGGCGGCAACGACGAGGTGCTCGCGCTGGTCAAGGCCGGGACCATCTACGCCTCGGTCGCACTCCAGTTCGGCGACGACATGAAGCAGTCGTTCGACACCCTCGTGAAGATGCAGGCCGACCCGACGGCGAAGGGTGAGATCCTCACCGTTCCCCAGAAGGTCATCACCGCCGCCGGCTGAGAGACAGAAGCATGAGCCTCCCCACCGAGGCGGACGGCACGGTGGCCCCGTCGACAGACGGGGCCACCGCGCCCGCTCCGCCGGCCGCACCCGCACCTGCGGGCGACTCCGCGAGCGTGCGCGGCCTGATCTTCCTGCGCGACCGCGGCATCTTCGTGCTGTGGGGCCTGCTGATCGTGCTCTTCGCGATCTGGTGCAACCCGTTCTTCTTCCAGCTCAACAACGCGATCCTCATCGCCAACGCGGCGTCGCTGTCGGCGATCTTCGCCGCCGGCGTCGCGGTCGGGATCATCTGCGGCGCCCTGGATCTCTCGATCCCCGGTGTCGCGGCGCTGTCGAGCTGTGTGACCGGCTACATGATCATGACGATGGGCCTGCCGGTCTGGCTCTCGCTCCTGGTGGGCCTGCTGCTCGGAGCCTTCATCGGCTTCCTCAACGGGATCATCTCGCTGCGGGGCTTCAACCCGATCATCGTCACGATCGGCATGCTGTCGATCACCTCGGCCGCAGCGGCGATCATCGCGGGCGGCTACACGATCCCCGGTCTCAACGTGCTGGACTTCATGGGCACGCAGAGGTACTTCGGGATCCCCGCGCCGGTCTACATCGTCGCGGGGCTGTTCATCGTGCTGACGGTCTTCCTCACCAAGACCCGCGACGGCATCCGGCTCATGGCGGTCGGCGGCAACGCCGAGGCTGTGCGCCGCTCGGGCATCCACAGCGACCGCTACCGGGTTCTGGCGTTCATCATCAGCAGCGCGTGCGCGGCGCTCGGCGGCCTCGTCACCACGGCCGTGGTGACCGAGGCCAACCCCTCGGCCAGCCCGGGCATCATCTTCACGGCCCTCACGGCCGTGGCCCTCGCCGGAGTGTCGCTCCAGGGCGGGCGCGGCTCCCTGCCGCGCGTGCTCGTCGGTGCGCTCATCCTGGCGACCATCTCCAACGGCCTCACCATCAAGGGCGTGCAGCCGTTCTGGGCGACCGGCGTCACCGGCGTCCTGCTGCTGGGCTCGCTGTTCCTCGAGCGCTGGATCTCCATCTCGGTGTCCAACCGCCTGATGACCTCGGCTCAAGCCTCGGTCCACACGGGCACGCGATGAGCGGGAAGGACGACGTGGTCGACGTGACCGACAACGGGATCCCCGCCCTGCAGCTGCAGGGCATCGACATGCACTACGGCTACGTGCGCGCCCTCGACGCCATCGACTTCCACGTCGCCCAGGGCGAGGTCGTCGGGCTGCTCGGCGACAACGGGGCCGGCAAGTCGACGCTGCTCAAGGTCATGTCGGGCGCGCACCGGCCCACCGGGGGGACCATCCGGGTGCACGGCGAGGAGAAGCACTTCCACGCCCCGAGCGACGCCACCCATGCCGGGATCCAGATGGTGTACCAGGACCTCGCCCTCGTGGACGCCCTCGACATCGCGACCAACCTCAACATCGGCCGCGAGATCCTGCGCAAGGGGATCTTCGGCGTCCTGGGGTTCGTCGACCACAAGGCGCAGCGCAAGCGCAGCGAGGGCGAGCTCGACAAGCTCGGCGTCCGTACCGCTGCGATGACCCGGCCCGTGGAGATGCTCTCCGGCGGTCAGCGCCAGGTCGTGGCTCTCGCGCGCAGCGCCACCCGCGTGACCGGCGACCGCAACGGCGTCCTGCTGCTGGACGAGCCCACGGCCGCCCTCGGCTACGAGCAGACCCAGCAGGTCCAGGCCCTGATCCAGCGCATGCGCGACCAGGGCATCGCCATCGTGCTCGTGACGCACAACTTCCCGCTGGCCACGGCGGTCTGCGACCGCATCGCGGTGCTCAACCGCGGGCGCAAGGTCGCGGACATCGCCACCAAGGACACCGACTACGACCAGATCGTCGGCTGGGTCACCGGCGCGCGCCCGTCGATGTTCGCCGACGCCTGACCCGCATCTGGTAGTCGGATCGCGCGGCCTGCCTCGCGATCCGACTACCAGATCGGCTGTCAGACCTCGGTGGCTGTGCCGCGGTCGAGGCGCCGGACGATGTCGTCGCCGGCGAAGGCCGACACCATCCCGATGATGAAGGCGGGGTTGGCGGCGGCGCCCTCGTGGATGGGGACGGCGACCCGCGGGGCGACGGCCTTCACGTGGTCGACGGACTCCGCCACCTTGATCCACGGCCCGCTGACGGCGACGGCGAGGACGTCGATGGGGCGGTCGGGGACGTGGAGCGAGTCGCCGGGGTGGAAGAAGGCGCCGTCGTCGACGATGTAGGCGGAGTTGGTGCACCCGGGCACGTCGCCGTACACCGCTGCGTGCAGGCCGCCCACGACGTCGACCGTGGTGCCGCCGATGTCGATGCGGTCGCCCGTCCGCGCGATGGCCCAGCCCTCGGGGAGGCCGTCGACGGCGTGGGCCGAGTCGGGGTCGATGTAGAAGCGGGCCGACGGGTTCGCGGCCAGGAGCGCGGCCACCTTCGGGGCGTCGATGTGGTCGGGGTGCTGGTGGGTCACGAGCACCGCGTCGAGGTCGGCCACGCCCTCGAACGACGACGCGTTGCCCGGGTCGATGAGGATCCGCGCCCGGTCGGTCTCGACGAGGACGCAGGCATGGCCGAGGTGGGTGAGCTTCACGGAGCAGATCCTTCCTGAGAGTTCGGCCGCGGATCTGGCCCTCGACCGCTCAGGTCGATACTCTCACTCTCAGAACATGACTTCCACCATATGAATGTGACGGGCAGGGCCCCGACACAACCTGCGCACCCCCCGACCCCAGGAGACGTCATGAGCGGCAAGCTCCTCGGCCTGTGCTGCGGCAGCCCCGGCAGCAGCTCCGAGATCACCCTCAAGGAGGCGCTCCGCGCGGCGGAGGAGTCGGGCGCGTCGGTCGAGATGGTGCGGCTCGACGACCTGCACCTGCCGATGGGCCCGGACGCCAAGGAGCCCGACGACGCCTGGTGGTACTGGGAGCGCCTCATGGAGGCCGACGCGCTCATCATCAGCTCGCCCATCTACAGCCGCACGGTGCCGGCGCGGCTCAAGCTCCTCGCCGACCGGCTGCTCGGGCCCAACGCCGACGCCGCCATCGTCGAGCGCTTGCTGCAGATGCGCGAGGCCGGCGAGGAGCCGTCGGTGTGGTTCCGCCTCGACGAGCGGGTGCTCAAGCCGCGCGTCGGCGGCTTCATCGCGGTCGGCGGCGCGCTCACCCCGCAGTGGAAGACCCTCGCACTCCCGGTGATGCACACCCTCACGCTGTCGATGCAGATCGCCGTCGTCGACCAGTTCGTGATCGAGGGCGCCGGCACGCCGCGCTCGGTCGTGCTCGACCCCGCGGCGCTCGCCCGGTCCGCGCAGCTCGGCGCGGCGGTGGCCGTGCAGATCGGCCGCACGTTCGACGAGGCCGAGTACGTCGGGCCTGACGGCCTCTGCCCCCTGTGCCACCTCGACCTCGTCGAGCTCAAGGGCCGCGACGTCGCCTGCGGCACGTGCGGGGCGCGCGGCCGCCTCACCGACTCCTTCGAGGTGGAGTGGACCGACCTCGACTGCTCGGTGATCTCCATGGCCGAGAAGCGCGACCACTACCAAGAGATCCTCGACACCGGGGCCAAGCAGAACGCCGTGCGCGACCGGATCAACGAGCTCGCCGACGCGTACACCGCGTACGACCGACTGGTGTCGCCGCGGTGACGGGGCGGATGGAGGGCAAGGTCGCCCTCGTCACCGGCACGGGCGGCGGCATCGGCCGTGCCACGGCGCAGACGCTGGCGCGCGAGGGCGCCCATGTCATCGGCTGCGACCTCAACCCGGGCCCGTCCGAGGAGACCGTCGGGCTCGTGCGCGCGGCGGGCGGCCGGATGGATGCGATCGCGCCCGTCGACCTCGCCACCGAGGAGGGCGCGCGCAGCTGGGTCGACCAGGCGGCCGAGCTCGGCGGCGGCGTCGACGTGCTGGTCAACAACGCCTCGGCCATCCGCTTCGGGGCGATCGACGAGCTGTCGTACGAGGACTGGTCGTTCACGATCCGCAACGAGCTCGACATCGTCTTCCTCGTGACGAAGGCCGCCTGGCCGCACCTCGTGGCGCGGGGCGGCGGCAGCATCGTGAACATCGGGTCCATCTCCGGGTCGCGAGGCGCCTGGTTCATGCCGCAGAACGCGCACGGCGCGGCGAAGGGCGGCGTCCTCGCGCTCACCCGCCAGCTGGTGATCGAGGGCGGCCCGCACGGGATCCGCGTCAACGCGGTGAGCCCGGCGATGACCGAGACGCCGCACACGCGGCCGCTCCTTCACGGCCCCGGCAACCAGTCGGAGCAGATCCTGTCGCGGGTCCCCCTGCGCAAGTGGGGCCAGCCGGAGGACATCGCCAACGCGATCCTCTTCCTGGCCAGCGACGAGTCCTCTCACGTCACCGGGGCCGACATCCCGGTCGACGGCGGAACATCGGTGGTGGGTTGAGCATGGCGATCAAGGGACAGCTGTACTTCCGCGGCGACGAGGGCTACGAGGAGGCCCGGGTCGGCCGGATCTTCAACGCGCGCAAGCCCGACCGCTACCCCGCGGCAGTGCTGTTCGCGGCCGACGAGGACGACGTCGTCGAGGCCGTGATGCTCGCGGCCGAGCGCGGCTGGAGGATCGGCATGCGCTCCGGAGGGCACTCATGGGCCGCGTGGAGCGTCCACGACGACGCCCTGCTCCTCGACCTCGGCGCCCTTCGCACGATCGAGTACGACGAGGCGACGGGCATCGCATCGGCGGGTCCGGCCACGATCGGCTCCCTCGAGCTCGCGCCCTACATCACGGAGCGCGGCCGGGCCTTCCCCGGCGGGCACTGCGCCACGGTGGGCATCGGCGGCTACCTCCTGCAGGGCGGCCAGGGCTGGAACGGCCGGCTCAAGGGCTGGGCCTGCGAGAGCGTGGTCGCGGTGGACGTCGTCACCGCCGACGGCGAGAAGCTGCGCTGCGACGCCACCCAGAACTCCGACCTGTACTGGGCGGCACGCGGCGCCGGCCCCGGCTTCCCCGCGGTGGTGACGAGGTTCCATCTGCAGACGTACGAGAAGCCGGCCGTCATGATCCAGGACACCTGGACGTTCAGCCTCGACGACGCGGAGGAGGTCGTGCACTGGCTGCACCGCGTGCTGCCCTCGCTCGACCGCCGGGTGGAGCCGGTGATGGCGGCGACGCGGCTGCCCGACGTGCCGCTCTACGACGGCGTCGAGCACCCGGGCGGCACGGTCCTGCTCCTGCACACGACCTGCATGGCCGACTCGGAGGAGGAGGCGCTGCGCCTCATCCGCGAGGGCCTCGGCGACTGCCCGCTCCTCGGCCGCGAGCTCGGGCACGTGACGGGCCCGACCAGCATCGCGGAGGAGAGCAAGGCGCAGCAGGACCAGAACCCGGAGGACCACCGCTACGCGGTCGACTGCGCGTGGACCAACGCCGACGCCGACACCCTCGCGCCGCTGCTGCTCGACATCTGGCGCAGCCTCGACACCACGCACTCGTTCTCGATCTGGTACGGCTGGCACCCCGTCCGCGAGCTGCCCGACATGGCCTTCTCGGTCGAAGGCAACGTCTACGTGGCGACCTATCTCATCTACACAGACGAGGCCGACGACGAGAAGTACCGCGAGCGCGTGCACCGTCAGACGGCCGCCATCGCAGCCAACGGCGGCGTCGGGGTCTATCTCGGGGACACGGACTTCACCCGGCGGCCCGACCGGTTCCTCACCGACGACAACTACGCGCGTCTCGAGGCGGTCCGCGCGGAGCGCGATCCTCAGGGCCGTTTCGCGCACTACCTCGTCTCCTCGCGCGACCGGCTCAACGTCCATGCCTGACGCACCGCGCCTCGACCACGTCGGGCTCAACGTCGCCGACCTCGACGCCGCCGAGCGCTGGTACTGCGCGGCGTTCGGGTTCGAGCGCTCGCTCGCGCTGCGGATCGACGCCGTCGAGCTCGACATCGTGATGCTCATCAACGGCAGCGGCCAGCGGTTGGAGCTGCTCTCGCGGCCAGGGTCGTCGCTGGGGATGCGCGCGTCGAACCCGGCTGCGGCGGTCCTCTCGGAGGGCTACGGCCACATGGCCTTCGACGTGGTCGGCGTGGACGCGGTCTACGAGCGGCTGCTCGGCCTGGGTGCGACGCCGGTGATGCCCCCGCAGCCGTCGCCGGAGCCGGACGTGCGGATGGCGTTCGTCGCCGACCCCGAGGGCAACCTGGTGGAGCTGCTCGACCGCACGGCCGGGACTGCGGAGGCGCTGGGGCCGTGACGTCCTCCGACGCGGGCGCACCGAGCACGGTAGGCGCGCCGCGCTACCTGGTGCTGCTGCTGGCAGCCTTCACCTCGTTGGTGGTCCTCACCACCGACGTGTACCTGCCAGTGCTGCCCCAGCTGTCTGCCGACCTCGGGGTCAGCGACGCCGTCGCCGCCGCCACCGTGTCGATGGTGCTGATCGGGATCGCGGCCGGCCAGATCGTCGTCGGACCGCTCTCGGACGCCGTGGGCCGGCGCGGCCCCCTCCTGCTCGGCACGCTCGCCTACGCGCTCACGCACGTGCTGTCGGCGATCGCTCCCAACGGGCCCGCGCTGCTGACCGCTCGCGCCCTCGCGGGGCTTGCGACGGCTGCGGTCGTGGTCACGGCGCGGGCTGTCGTGGCGGACGTCTTCCACGGACCCGGATCCGCCCGCGCGTATGCCACGCTCGGCGCCGTCATGGCGATCGCCCCGGTGGTGGCGCCGGTGCTCGGCGGGCTGCTGGCGAACGTGATGTCGTGGCGCGGGATGTTCCTCGTCCTCGCCGGTCTGGCGCTGGTGCTGGCTGCGGTCGGCTGGCGTGCGCTTCCCGAGACGCTGCCGCCGGACCGCCGCGTGCCTCCGCACCTGGGCGCCGTGCTCGCCGACCTGGGTTCCGTCCTGCGAATCCGCCGCTTCCTCGCCTACGTCGCGGTGATCGCCGCCTTCGGGGCGCTGCTGTTCGGCTACATCGGCGCCTCGTCGTTCGTGCTGCAGGAGCAGTTCGACCTCGGCCCGACCGCCTACAGCCTCGTGTTCGCTGCGAACTCGGTGGGCATCTTCGTGCTGTCGAACGTGAGCCGGCACCTCGTGTCGCGCGTGGAGCCCGGCACCTTGCTCGGGGTCGGCCACCTCGTCAGCCTGGTCGGCGTCGTCCTGCTGGGCCTCGGCGTCGGCGCGAGCCTTCTCTGGCTGGTCCTCCTCGGACTGCTGCTCGCGGTCTCGGCACTGGGCCTGATCATGCCCGCCGCCCAGGCGCTGGGCATGGCCGAGGCACCCGGCCGGGCCGGCTCGGCGTCCGGCGTCATCGGCATCAGCCAGTTCACGGTCGGCGCGATCGCCTCGCCGCTCGCCGGTCTCGGCGGCTCGGCCTGGTCGTTCGTCGCCGTCCTGGCCGCAGGCGCGGTCGCCGGCCCCGTCCTCCTCCGTCTCCTCCTGCACGGCACCCGTCCCACGACATCCCTGGAGCGCTCATGAGCACCCGCACCTTCCCCGACGGCTTCCTCTGGGCCGTCGCCACCGCCGGGCACCAGAACGAGGGCAACAACGTCGACAGCGACACCTGGTTCCTCGAGCATGTGACCCCCACCGTGTTCCGGGAGCCGTCGGGCAAGGCCTGCGACGGCTACCGGCTCTGGGCCGAGGACGTCGACCTCGCGGCATCGCTCGGGCTGACGGCCTACCGCTTCTCGGTCGAGTGGGCACGGGTCGAGCCGGTCGAGGGCGAGTGGTCGCAGGAGGCCCTCGACCACTACGAGGCCATCGTCGACCGGTGCCTCGAGCGCGGCATGGCGCCGCTCGTCACGTTCAACCACTTCACCTCGCCGCACTGGTTCGCGAAGAAGGGCGGCTGGCTGAGCCCGGATGCCCCGGCGGCCTTCGCGCGCTACTGCGACCGCGTGATGGCGGCGTTCGGCGACCGCATCGCCTACGCCGTCACGTTCAACGAGCCGAACCTGTGCCGCATGCTCGCGTGGGTCGCCCTGCCGGACTTCGTGCGCGACCTGGAGCGCGCCACGCTGGAGGCAGCGAGCCGGCAGGCCGGCGTCGAGAAGTACCGGGCCGCCAACGTCATGGTGCCGGAGGAGTTCGACGCGATGGCGGACGGCATGGAGGCCGGCCACCGGGCGGCGAAGGCCGCGATCAAGGCCCGCCGTCCGGAGCTGCCGGTCGGCCTGTCGATCGCGATCATCGACGACCGCGTCGTGGGCGACGATGCGTCGCTGCGCGACCGCAAGCGCGAGGAGGTCTACGGGCGCTGGCTGCGGCTCGCGCGCGAGGACGACTTCATCGGCGTCCAGAACTACGAGGCCGCCTGGTACGACGGGACGTCCGCCGTCGGGCCGGACGGCGGCCCTCCCGGCGGCCTGCACGCAGGCGTGGACTCGACGTCGCTCGCGGGCTGTGTCGCCTACACCTACGAGCAGGCGCAGGTGCCGGTCCTCGTGACCGAGCACGGCCGCGCCACCGCAGACGACACCGAGCGGGTCGCGTTCATCCCGCCGTCGCTGTCGGCGCTGCTCGACGTCATCGACGGCGGCGTTCCGGTGATCGGCTACACGCACTGGACGTTCATGGACAACTTCGAGTGGATCTTCGGCTACGGCGGCCACGTCCTCGGGCTGTTCGCCGTCGACCGCGAGACCTTCAAGCGCACGGCCAAGCCCAGCGCCCACGTCTACGCCGACATCGTCCGCGCCCACGCCGTCGAGTCCTGACTCGATCTGGAGGGGTGAGCAACGTCCATAGCCGTCGCTCACCCTCCAGATCGGGGCCTCGGGCGTCAGTCCTCGACGAGGATCGCCATGACGGGGCAGACGTCGGCCCCGAGGGCAGCCAGCGGTCGCAGGTGCTCGGGGATCTCGGGGCCGTTGCGCACCACGGCGACGTACCCGGCGTCGAGGTCGTAGACGTCGGGCGCCACGGCGACGCACTGCGCATGCCCCTCGCAGCGGTCGCGGTCGACGGTCACGCGCATGTCAGCTCCTGGCGGGGACGAGGCGCACGGGCAGCGATGAGTATGAGCGTACGAGCCCGGAGACGGTGAGCACGCGCTCGCCGGCCGGCTCGAACCGCTCGACCCGGCGCGCCAGCTCGCCCATCACGGCCGCGAACTCCAGCTTGGCGAGGCCCTGGCCGGCGCAGGCGTGCTCGCCGTAGCCGAGACCCACGTGGTCGGAGTTCCTGCGAGCGATGTCGAAGGCGTCGGGGTCGTCCCAGCGCCGCTCGTCGCGATTGGCGGACGAGAACAGGACGCCGATGCGCGTCCCCACGGCGACGGGGACGCCGTCGATCTCGGTATCCCTGCTCGCCACGCGGGTGAACGCCCGGAACGGCGTCTCGAGCCGCACCACCTCGTTGAAGGCCGACGCCATGAGGCCCTCGGGATCGGAGCGCAGCAAGTCCCATTGGTCGGGGTGGTCGGTGAACAGGGCGATGGCGTTGCCGATGGCCGACAGCGTCGTCTCCAGCGACGGGCCGAAGTAGTCGAGCATGAGCGCGGTGCAGCGCTGCTCGTCGATCACGCCGGCGTCGAGCGCGTCGAGGACGTCGTGGCCGAGCGTGCCCTCCGCGATGCCGCGCGTGGCTACGAGATGCCCCGCGTACTGGCCGAGCTCGACAGCGGCCTCAACGGCCTGCGGGCTCCGTGCGCTGACGGGGGCCCCCGCCTCGACGCCGCCCCGCGCCCAGCGCAGCAGGTGCGGCCGGCACTCCTCCGGGAAGCCGAGGAAGTCGGGCACGACCGACAGCGGCATGGCCTCGGCGATGGCCGGCACCGCATCCACCTCTCCGGCCTCGAGGGCCGCGTCGACGACGGCGCGGCCCTTGCGGTCGACTTCGTCGCGCAGGACGCCGAGGGAGCGCGGGGTCAGCCGGGACGCGACCAGCTTGCGCAGCTGGGCGTGCTCCGGGGGGTCGCTCGCGAGGGTCGTCCCGCGGGTGAGCTCGTTGGCGACGTCGTTCCAGAGCACGCCCTGGCCCGACACGAACGTGCTGGCGTCGCCCAGGACCGACCTCACGTCGGCGAACCTGCCTACCGCCGGGAACCCCTGCGTCTGCAGGTGCACCACCGGGCCGAGGTCGCGCAGCCGGCGGTACAGCGGGAAGGGATCAGCGATGGCGTCGTCGGAGAAGAGATCCTCCTCCAGCACAGGAAGCTCGGCCACGGGTTCCTCGAATCAGAATCATGGTTCGAATTTGAGCGAGACCCTACGATGACCCCGTGGCACAGGCAAGGGCCGGAGCGCCGGCGGAGAGCGCGTGGATCCGCACGCCGCAGCAGCAGCGCGCCAGGGAGTCGCTCGAGCGGGTCCTGGACGCGGGCGCGCAGGTGCTCGCCGAGGGCGGCTACGACTCCTTCTCCATCGCCGATGTGTGCCGCCGGGCCGGGGTCTCGGTCGGGTCCGTGTACGGGCGCGTGGAGGGCAAGGACGAGCTCTTCCTCGCCGTCCATGAACGCGAGCTCGCGCGGATGTCGGCCGACGCGCTCGAGGTGCTCGCTCCCGGGCCGCGGTGGAACCGGCTCTCGACGCCGTCGCTCATCTCGCGGGTCGTCCGTGCCTACGGCGACCACACCCTGGCCAACGCCGGACTGCTGCGGGCGTTCGTACTGCGCACCGCTGCCGACGAGCGCGTGCTGGTTCAGGGCTCCCGGACGAACGAGGCAGTCGCCGACGCGTTCTGCGCCCTCCTGCTCGAGCGCGCGCCCGACTACCCGCACCCCCGGCCGGAGAACGCCGTCCGGACCGCCTTCGAGCTGATGAGCGACTCGCTGCTGTGGCGGCTGGCCTTCGGCGCGGAGCTCGCGGGCGCGTCCGGGTCGCGCGCCCCGGCCCCCAGCCTCTCGGAGTGGATCGACCGCCTCGCGGAGGCGGCGACGACGTACCTGCTCACCCCGCCACCCCGTCGGGCCCGCTGACACGCTGGGTCAGTAGTAGGGCCAGGGGACGAAGCGGTTGGGGCCGGTGCGGTCGGGGAGGGGGAGCGTCACCTCGCCGGTCGCGGCCCACTCCGTGCCCCGGACGAGCAGCGGCAGGAACGGCATTCGCCGGAACGTGTCGACGTCGTGCCCGAGCGTGCAGGTGAAGCTGCGGCCCGCGCCCCACTCGTTGATCCACACGAGCGGCTGGTGCTGCCCGATGCCGGGCAGCTCCGGGACGCCGCCCTCGGGCACGTCGATCGGCACGTGCGCCGGTGGCCATCCCACCGACGGGTAGACGTCGAGGTCGTCGAGAACGGTCACGAGCGCCCGGGCTCCGGGGAGCAGCTCGACCGGGACGAGCAGGTCGTCGTTGGTGACGTTCCACGTGGCGGGCAGGCCCTCGGTGATGGCGTGCCGGGGCTCGGCAGTCGTCACCACCGACTCGTCGGCGGGGATCTTGCGCAGCGTCCGCGCCGGCTGCAGCGCTGCGCCGCGCATCGCGGCGTACTCCTCCGGCCAGCCCCAGCCGGGCTCCTGCACGCACGAGCTGTGGAACCACACGATGCCGCGGCCCTTGTCGCGGACGAGCTCGATGAGCGACGCGTCGGTCGTCGCGCCGAGGCCGTCCGGGTCGCGGTGGTAGTGCTCCCGCCCCTCGTGGATCACGACGACGGCGTCGTAGGGGTCGAGCATCTCGGCGCCGAGCCCGTGCACCTCCTCGGTCACCCGCACCCGGAAGCGGCCGGTCGACTCCAGGACCGTCGTCACGAGCTGGTGGTGCAGCCGGAAGCTGCGGTGGGCGTTGCTGTGCTCGGCGGTCATCTGCCCGGCCAGCACCAGGACGTCGAGCAGTCCGTCGCGCATCGCGCCTCCTCGGAGAGTGCCTTGCGAGTTTTGAGGTTTTACCACAAAACTGGCACCGGCCCTAGACCCGCCAGGACGGGCGGGCAGCCACGAGGAGGCGGCGATGACGGATCAGGCGGCGGTGCGCTGGGGGATCGTGGGCACCGGCGGGATCGCCCGTCGGACGGTGGGGGACCTCCGCGCGACGCCGGGCTGCGAGGTCGCGGCCGTGGCCTCGCGGAGCCAGGAGACGGCCGACGCCTTCGCGGCGGAGCACGGGATCCCGAACGCCTTCGGCGACCGCGACGCGATGCTCGGGTCCGGGACGGTCGACGCCGTGTACATCGGTACGCCGCACACGACGCACTACGCGATCGCGCGGGAGGCCATCGTGGCCGGCAAGCACGTCGTGTGCGAGAAGCCGCTCACGATGACCTCCGCCGAGGCCGAGGAGCTCGGGGAGCTCGCCCGCCAGCACGGCGTCCTGCTGCTCGAGGGCATGTGGATGAGCTTCAGCCCGGCGATGCGGCGGACGCTCGAGATCCTCAGGAGTGGCGAGATCGGGACGCCGCGGATCCTGCAGGCAGGCCTCGGGTTCGCTGTGCCGCTGCAGGCCCGGCGCTACTGGGACCCCGAGCTCGGCGGCGGAGCGCTGTTCGACATGGGCGTCTACTCGATCACCCTCGCCTGTCTGGTGCTGGGGAAGGTCGAAGGCATCGAGGCCGCGGGCCACGTCCAGGACGACGGCGTCGACCTCGAGTCGGCGATCACGCTGCGGTTCGAGGACGGCGGCATCGGCCAGCTGATGACCTCGATCGTGTCGTTCATCCCGCCGCGGGGCTGGATCGGCGGCACCTTGGGCAGCATCGATCTCGGCGAGCGGCTGTTCTCGCCCGCGAGCCTCCGGGTGGCGGTCGGCAGGCCGCCGGCACCGCCCGAGATCCGCGACGAGGTGTTCGAGCAGGAGGGAGTCGGGTACGTGCCCATGTTCAGGGGCGCTCTGGAAGCGATCCGGAGCGGCTGGACGGAGCACCCGTTGCACCCGCACTCCCGCACGGTCGAGGTGCTGCGCACGATGGAGGCGGCGCAGGCGCTGCTGCGCGAGCAGGCATAAGGGTCACGGCCCCGCATCGGTCCGCCACCTCCGCGCCGGAGCGGGGTACCGTGCCGTGGTCGGCGCACCCAGAGCGCCGTACGGGAGGCTGCGGCATGGCCCTGGGCGGGCTCGACCTCAACCTGCTGCGCACGCTGCAGGCCCTGCTCGACACTCGCAACGTGACGCGTGCGGGCGAGCGGCTGCACCTGAGCCAGCCGGCCACCAGCGCGGCGCTGGCCAAGCTGCGCCGCCACTTCGACGACGAGCTCCTCGTGCGGGTCGGCCGCGACATGCAGCTGACCCCGCTCGCCCAGACCCTGCTGCCGCTCTCCACGGAGGCACTGGTCCACGTCGAGCGCACCTTCGACGTCCGTGCCGAGTTCGACGCCTCGTCGTCCGACCGCCGCTTCAGCGTCCGCGCGTCTGACTATGCGACCTGCATGGTGAACGAGCCGCTGCGCCGGCTGCTCGCCAAGGAGGCGCCGGGCATCTCGGTCGACTTCGGCCCCCCGCCGCGCGAGCGGCTCGTCTCGGGCATCACGGAGTCCGACCTCCTCGTGGCGCCCGTCGGCTTCGGGATGAACGGGCCGCACGATGTCGTGCTGCGCGACCACTTCGTCGCGGTCGTCAGCCGCGAGCACGTGCCGGACGCCGGTGACTGCGATGTCGTGAAGCTGCTCGCGGAGATGCCGCACGTGGTCGGGACCTTCGGCGAAGGCGTTGTGACCCCTGCCGACCGACTGCTCGAGCAGCTCGATGTCCGCCGCCACGTGGCCGCCGCTGTGAACGGCTTCCTGTCCCTCCCGATGCTGGTGGCGGGGACCGACCTCATCGCCCTCGTGCCGCTGCGGCTGGCGCGCAGGTTCGAGGCGTTCGACGCGATCGCGGTACTGGAGGTCCCCGAGTCGGCCTCGACGCCGCTCGTCGAGGCGATCTGGTGGGATCCCGCGCGCACAGCCGATCCGGCGCTGCAGTGGCTGCGCGGGGCGTTCGTCCGCGCATGCGAGCCGCTGGGCCGCGAGCTGCCCGACGCCTGAACTCCGCCGTCAGGCTGCGCGGTCCTCCGTCGGGACGTCGGCGAGCTCGGGCCGCCCGGCCGGCGACCCGTGCTGGATCCACTCGGCGAGGCAGTCGTGCGCGAACAGCTGGTCGAGGGCGAGATGCACGGCGCCGGTCATGCCGCCGCCGTCGCGCAGGGCTGTCGGCTCGATCCGCAGCGTGCGGGTGGCGAGCGGGAGCGAACGGCGGTAGACGCCCTCCCGGATGGCGGCCAGCACGAGGTCGCCGGAGCGCACCACGCCCCCGCCGAGCACGACGAGCGCGGGGTTGTAGAAGCTCACCAGGCTTGCCAGCGTGGTGCCGACGAGCTGCCCCGCGGTGGCGAGCAGTGCGCGCGCAGCAGGGTCGCCGCGCTCGGCGGCGGCGACCACGTCGGCGGCGACGAGGGTCCCGGTCCGGGACAGTGTGTCAGCCAGCAGGGTGCTGCCGCCTGTCTCGGCGAGCTGCCTCCCGTCGCGGACCAGTGCGGCCCCTCCAGCGACGGCCTCGAGGCAGCCGAGGTTGCCGCAGCGGCAGACGACGTTCTCCGCACCCGTCACGGCCACGTGGCCGATGTCGCCGGCGGAGCCGTTGGCGCCGCGGTGGATGCGGCCGCGCGAGACGAGCCCTGCGCCGATGCCGGTGCCGATCTTCACGTAGATCATGTCCTGAACACCGCGGGCGCCGTGGCTCGTGCGCAGCTCCCCGAGGGCCAGCAGGTTCACGTCGTTGTCGACCCAGACGGGCGCGTCGTAGCGCCGCGCGATGCGGTCCCGCACGGGGTAGGCGTCCCAACCCGGCATGATCGGCGGGGCCACCGGCACGCCGCGCGCGAAGTCGACCGGACCGGGCACTCCGACCCCGACCCCCCACACCGGCCGGTCGTCGGCATAGGACGCCAGCTGCTGGTCGAGCATCTCCTCCGCGCGGGCAAGTACGACGTCGGGGCCGTCCGCCACCGAGATCGGGTCGTCGATCCTGCTGATCGTCCGGCCGTAGAGATCGGAGACGCCGACCTCCATGCCGAGGGCACCGATCGCGATACCGCCGACCACGCCGGCCTCGGCGCGCAGCCGCAGCTGGCGAGGGGCACGGCCGCCGGTAGACGGCGCCAGCCCGTCCTCGACGACGAGCCCGAGCGACTGCAGCTCGCCGAGGCGCGCGGTCACGACGCTGCGGCCGAGGCCCACGTCGGAGATGAGCATCGTCTGCGTGACGCCCGCGTACCGCCGGATGGCGCCGAGCACGGCGGACAAGGACTGGGTGCGCTCGCTGGCCACGGCCCCTCCGCATCCTGCTCAACGGCTGTTCTGCCGCTCTACGACAAAAGTACCGGGCGGCTGTGCAGCGCGCACGCCGCGGGACGCGGTACGCCGATCAGCCGCGGAATGCCCGGATTCGCCGCACAATGCCCTGGTTCCGCGGCTCTGGGAAGGGGTCGAGGTATCCGTCAGGCGTATGCCGACCATCATCAAACTTATGTTGATTAACGACGGAAAGGCTGTGAGAGTGGGCACACCCAACCACCCCGGCGATGAGCCCGATCCCGACCTGCGGCTCACGAAAGGCTGACCATGACGCGTTCGAACTCCCAGGCTCGCCGCAGCCGGTGGCTGCTCGCGGCCGCGCCGCTGGCCCTGGCCATGACCCTCGCGGCGTGCTCCGAGGACGCCCCCGGCACCGGCGGCTCCGGCAGCGCCGCGGCCAGCGAGGAGCCGCAGACCATCACGTTCACCTACGTCCAGGCCAACCCGGACGAGACGTACTACGACACGCTCGCCAAGGACTTCGAGGCGGCCAACCCCGGCGTCACGGTCAAGCAGAACAAGATCGCGCTCACCGCTGCCGACCAGACCATCCCCACCCAGCTGCAGGCGGGCAACGGTCCCGACGTGTTCTGGATCAACGCCGGCTCCGGCATCCAGACCTCCGTCGGTCAGCTCGGCAAGGCCGGTCTCCTGCTCCCGCTCGACTCGTCGGTGTACGCCGGGATCCCCGAGTCGCAGATGGCCGGCTACGACCTCGACGGCAAGACCTACGGCGTCCCGTCGTCGTCCCAGGTCAACGGCTCCGTCTTCAACGACGAGCTCGCGCAGTCGGTGGGCGTCAACGTCACCGCGACGTCGAACATCAGCGACATCACCGCGCAGTGCCCGAAGGCCGTGGCGAAGGGCCAGTCGGTCTACGGCCTCGCCGGCTCGACGCCGCAGAACAACGGCATCCTCGCCGTGAGCATCGCGGGGTCCGCCGTGTACGGCGTGAACCCGAACTGGAACCAGGACCGCACCGACGGCAAGACCACGTTCGCCAGCACCGAGGGCTGGAAGCAGACCCTCCAGGCGATCGTCGACCTCAACGGCGCGGGCTGCTTCCAGAAGGGCGCCGCCGGCGCCGGCTTCGACGCCCTCACCAACGGTGCCGCCTCGGGCAAGCTCTACGGCTTCTTCGCGCCCTCGGGTGCGGCGAAGTCGATCATGGACGGCTCAGGCGGCCGTGCGAAGCTGATCGTGCTGCCTGCCCCGGCTCCTGCGGGCGTCGCCCAGAAGCTCACGCTCTCGTCCAACACGGGTCTGGCCGGCAACGCCGCCACCAAGAGCCCGCAGCTGGTGCAGAAGTTCCTCGCCTTCTCGGTCAGCGCCGCTGAGTCGAAGAAGATCGCCGACGCCCAGGGCTCGATCCCGATCGGCGAGGTCACCGCGGCCAGCCTGCTGCCGCAGTACGCGCCGGTCGCCGACCTGGTGACGTCGGGCAACACCATCGCCTACGGGGCCGACGGCTGGCCGAACCCCGAGGTCTACAACGCGCTCGGCACCGGGATCACGGGTCTGCTGACTGGGCAGAAGACGGTCGACGACGTGCTGAACGCCATGGACGCGGCCTGGGGCTGACAGGTCCCGCGTCTCCGGCCGGGCAGGGGGGCGAGCCAGCTCGCCCCCCTGCCCGCCCCTTCCCCAGGAAGCCCGACAAGGAGCATCGTCCATGTCCGTGGTCACCACGCAGACAACGGCTGCTGCAGCGCAGCTGGACCGGCCGCCGAGGCGACGCCGCGGCAAGGCCACCAGCTACCGCCTCTCGTTCGGGCACTGGTGGTGGGCGTTGCCCGCCGTCGTGCTGGTCATCGTCACCATCTATGTGACGACCGCGTTCGGCGCGTTCTACGCCTTCACCGACTGGAGCGGTATCGGCAAGTGGAACTGGGTCGGGCTGGAGAACTTCCAGAAGATCTTCAAGAACCCGGAGATGCTCGGGTCGCTGAAGAACACCCTCATCCTGGCCTTCGGCTTCCTCGTGCTGTCCAACGTGATCGGACTCGGGTTCGCGCTGGCGCTCAACCGCGGCCTGAAGTCCCGGTACGTGCTGCGCACGCTGGTCTTCATGCCGGTCGTCATCGCGCCGATCGCTGTCTCGTACATCTGGAAGTTCGTCTTCGCCTACGACGGCCCGCTCAACCAGACTCTCGCGCTGCTCGGCCTCGAGCAGTACCAGCAGGACTGGCTCGCAGACCCCACGCTCGCGCTCGCCGCCATCCTGATCGTGATGGTGTGGCAGTCGATCGGTTTCGCCATGGTGATCTACCTGGCCGGCCTCGCCACGGTGCCGCAGGAGATCGAGGAAGCCGCAGCCTTGGACGGCGCTGGCCCGATCCGCCGGTTCTTCTCCGTCGTCTGGTACCAGATCCAGCCGTCGATCGCGATCGCGACCACGCTGAGCCTCATCCAGGGTCTCCGGGTGTTCGACCAGGTCATGGCCCTCACCGCCGGCGGACCCGCAGGCGCGACGCAGACGCTCGCGACGCAGGTGTACCAGCAGACGTTCCAGTTCGGGAACTTCGGCTTCGGCGCAGCCCTGGCCCTGATGCTCAGCCTGCTCATCCTCGTCTTCACCGTCGCGCAGCAGCGCCTGACCCGCGACCGCGACTAAGGGGACGCCGCATGTTCCGCTACACCAAGCTCACGCTGCTCCGCGAGATCATCACGATCCTCGCCGCGATCGCGCTGCTCGTACCGTTCTACCTGCTCATCGTCACGTCGCTGAAGACGGGCGAGCAGGTGCTCACCACGTCGAGCCTGTCCTGGCCGCAGCCGCCGACCACGGAGAACTTCCAGTTCCTGCTGTCGCCCGACTCGACCGGCAGCACGCAGGTGTTCCAGGGGCTGCTCGCCAGCGCCCTCATCACCGCCGGGGCGATCGTCGGCCTCATCGTGCTCGGCGCACCGGCGGCGTACGTCTTCGCCCGCAGCACAAGCCGCTGGAGCTCACGGACCTTCTACCTGTTCCTCATCGCGATCATCCTGCCGACGCAGCTCGGGGTCCTGCCGCTGTACACCGGAGCACGCAGGCTGGGCCTGCTCGGGTCGCCGTGGGGCATGGCGTTCATCTATGTCGGCCTGCTCATGCCGCTGTCGGTCTTCCTGTACTCCAACTTCTTCCGGCGCCTCCCGCACGAGTACGAGGAGTCGGCGGCGATCGACGGCGCGTCGAAGACGCGCATCTTCGTGAGCATCGTGTTCCCGCTCATGGGGCCGGCCACGGGAACGGTCGCCATCCTCGCCGGGCTTATCGTGTGGAACGACTTCTTCACGCCGCTGATCTTCCTCAACGGCAGCGACTGGGCCACATTGCCGGTCGTCATCTACAACTACGTGGGCTCCCTGATCTCCCAGTGGAACCTCATCTTCGCCATCGTCCTCATCTCGATGGTCCCCATCCTCGTCCTCTACTTCTTCGCGCAGAAGAAGTTCATCCAGGGCTACGCCGGCGGGCTGAAGGGCTGATCCATGCTCCCCGACAGGATGATCGAGCCGGGCACCCTCGAGGCGGCGGGCGACCGCGTCCGCATCTCGATCCGGATGCCGTGGTACCGGGCGCTGCCGTTCTCGTCGGTCGCGGGCGTCACCTGGACCATCGACGGACACGAGGTGTCCGCAGATTCGCTGACTTGGACGTGCGACGGCACCACGCTCCCGCTCGCGGCTCTCGGCGAGCGCCACGACCTCTGGTGGTACGTGCTCGACTCGGCCGTCGTCGAAGGCGATCTCCCGGCGGGCGTGGCGGCCGGGGGCGAGCACGACGTGGCGATCGCGCTCGGCCTCTACATCCCCTACATCACGACCGACCTCGGGGTGCTCCGGCTCGAGGAGCGCGATCGCAAGCCGATGCAGCTGGAGGTGGCAGCATGACCGCGCTGGGCACGCCGGTCCAGGGCGTCACGCTCTACAGCTTCACCCGCGACTTCCATGCGCGGAAGCATTCCGTCGAGGATCTGGTGCGCGAGGTCGCGGCCCGCGGCCTGGGGCCCGGCATCGAGATGGTGGGCTTCCAGAGCATCCAGGGGTTCCCGGTCGTCGCGGACGGCTACGTCGACTGGTTCCAAGGGCTGATCGCCGAGACCGGTCTCGTACCGACCTGTCTGTCGGCCAACGCCGACGCCGGACTTCGACGCGACCGCATGCTCACCGACGACGAGCTCGTCGACTACATGGCCCCTCAGGTCGAGGCGGCCGCGCGGCTCGGCTTCCCGGTCGTGCGCGTCCAGATCAGCCTCACGCCGGACGACATGCAGCGGCTGCTGCCCCTCGCGGAGAAGCACGACGTACGGCTGGGCCTCGAGGTGCACAGCCACCAGCACCCGAAGCACCCCCGGATCCAGGCCCTGCTCGAGCGCTACGAGCAGCTCGGCTCGCACCACCTCGGCTTCGTGCCCGACTGGGGGGCGACCCTGCGCGAGGTGCCGGCGACGCTGATGGCCCGCTACCGGCGCGACGGCGTCGACGAGGACCTGCTGCGCCAGCTCGTCGCCGCCTGGCACGAGCAGGATGCCGAGGGTGCCCCGATGACCGAGGAGCAGCACGGACGGTGGTTCCGGCAGGTCATGGGCCTCGCCCACCAGCACGGCTCCGGCGACCGCGGGATCGAGATGGCCGTGAACATCACCGGCCTGTTCGGGCACGCCAAGCCTGAGGACTGGCTCGAGCTGCTGCCGTGGGCCGTGCACATGCACGGGAAGTTCTACGAGATCGATGCATCCGGCGACGAGCCGTCTGTGCCGGTCGAGCGGATCGTCGGCCTGCTGGTGGACGACGGCTGGTCGGGCTCCATCTCCAGCGAGTGGGAGGGCTTCCACTGGAACGACTGGGAGGACCCCTTCGACGTCGTCGCCCGCATGCAGGCCTTGATGCGTCGAAGTGCCGAGGACGCCGGGTCCCGGCTCGTCACCGACCCCGACGAGGCGCGCAGCGTCCTCGCCGCCCACCACCGCAGGAGCTGACCGTGGCCACCGACGACACCATCCTGATCTCCGACAGCCTCGCGGTCCGCGAGGACGGCCTGGCGATCGGTCTCAAGATCCCCTGGTACCGCAGCCTCTGGGTCTCCAGCGTCAGCGACGTCGTCGTGAAGGTGGGCGGTGCCGAGGTGCCGAAGGACGGTCTCCGTGCCGAGATCAACGGCAAGTCGTTCACCATCCCCGAGCTCGGCGAGCAGTGGGACGAGCTGTGGTTCCTGCAGGACCGGCTCGTGATCGTCGTGCCGCAAGAGCAGCCGCCTGCTCGGGGCGACGAGGTCGACGTCGAGGTGACCTTGTCGATCCGCCTGCCGTACATGCAGATCGCCCCGCAGGTCTATGTGACCAACCACGCCACCAACCACCGCGTCCTCGTGGCCGGCTGAGAGGGACCCATGACCATCACGTTCCCCGCCGAGGCTCCGCCCGCCGTCGACGGCGCCGGCATCCGACTCGGTCTCACGCTGTACTCCCTGACCAGCGAGTGGTCCGCCGGTCGGTGGGACCTCAGCGGGATGCTCGACGCCGTCGCGGCTGCGGGCATCGGCCCAGGTATCGAGTTCAACGCCTCGCAGATGCTGCGGAGCTACCCCGACCTCGACCCAGGCTTCGTACGCGACTGGCACGCCGCGTTCGACCGCCACGGCTTCGCGCCGAGCTCGTTCGGCTGCAACCTCGACATGGGCAGGCGCCGCGACCGCGACATGACGGAGGACGAGGAGTTCGAGTTCACCGTCGCCCAGCTGCGTGCGGCGCACACGCTGGGCTTCCGCACCGCCCGCTACCAGAGCGCGACGCCGTCGCTCATCCGTCGGCTGCTCCCGGTGGCCGAGGAGCTCGATCTCCGTCTCGGCTGGGAGCTGCATGCGCCGCTGGGTCCGAACTCGCCCAAGGTGATGGCGATCCGCGAGATGTACGACGAGATCCAGTCACCGCGCCTGGGCTTCGTCGCCGACTTCTCCTCGACCATGCGCGGCATGTCGCCGGCGCTGCGCCACGGGCTCCGCAAGAAGGGCCTCGACGACGAGGGCCTCGCGGAGCTGGAGCGCATCTGGATCAAGCCCGACGACATCAACGCCCGTCACGCCGAGTTCGTCGACTACCTGAACGGCAGGGGGATCGCGCCGGAGAGCCTCGGCTCGTTCGCGCGGCTCGCGTTCAACATGCACGGCCACGTCCCGGTCGCGGACTGGGCGGAGATCATGCATCAGATCGTCCACGTGCACGCGAAGTTCTACGACATCGACGAGAACGGCGACGAGCCCGCCATCGACTACCCCGACCTGGTCCGCCTCTTCGTCCGTTCCGGCTGGCAGGGCTTCTGGTCGAGCGAGTGGGAGGGCCACGCCTTCCTCGACATCGACGAGGCCGACCCGGTCGACCTGGTGCGCAAGCAGCACGACCTGATCCGGCGGTCCATCGTCGCCGCCCTCGCCGAGAACGACTGAGACCCGGGGACCGATATGCCCTTCCAGCTCTCGCCCAACATCGAGCTGCTCTTCACCGAGGCAGGCCCGGACCCCGTCGATCGGCTCAAGGCTGCGGCCGCCGCCGGGTTCGACGCCGTCGAGCTCTGGTCGACGCTCGACAAGGACGTCCCGGCCCTGGCCGCCGCCGCGCGCGACCACGGCGTGTCCATCACGTCGGTGCTGGCCGAGCCGCGCACGAACTTCACCTGGCCGGGCACCGATCTCAGCGAGTTCTGGGCCGGCCTCGAGAAGGGGATCGAGAACGCCCGGACGCTCGGCTCGCCTCGAATCGTCCTCGGCTCGGGCCTGGGGTTCCCGGGAGCCAAGCGCCAGGTCAACCTCGACAAGCTCGTGGAGACCTTCATCCCCGTCGTCGAGCGCTTCCGCGGCGCCGGCGTCGGGTTCGTGCTCGAGCCGGTCAACACCCGGGTCGACCACCCCGGTGCCCTGCTCGACCGCACGTCGGAGGCCGTCTACGTCGCGCGAGGCGTGGGTGACCCTTCGTTCGGGATCCTGTACGACCTCTACCACTCGACCACCGAGGGCGAGGACGTCGAGGCGGTGCTGGCCGACGCCGGCGACCTCGTGCACTACGTCCAGGTGGCGGATGCTCCCGGCAGGGGTGAGCCGGGCAGCGGTGCGATCGACTGGGCGGACCGCCTCTCGGTGCTGAGCCGGTCGGGGTACTCGGGGCCCATCGGCCTGGAGTACATGCCGACCACCGAGAGCGTGGCGTCCCTCGTGCGCATCCGCGAGGCGGCGGCCGTCTGACGGCCCGGGGCGGTCGGCGAGGTCCGACGCCGGCCGCCCCAGCCGCTGAGCCGCACGTGGACGCTGTCAGGCCGGCGCGTCCTGCCACAGGGCCGTGAGGTAGGCCTGGTGGCGTCGCAGCTCGGCCATCGTGTCCAGCTCGGCGGACCAGATGCCGCCCTCGTACTCGGCGTGCAGGCCGCCCGCGAACCCCGCATCGCGGAGAAGGGGGACGATCTCGTCGTAGGGCACGCACGGGTCGGCGCCCGTGGCATCCGTGGCGAAGTACTTGGTCTGCACGTGATGGACGACGGGCAGCATGTCGAGCAGGCCGCCCACGTCGCCCTTGCGGAACAGGAACCGCGTCGTCATGAGGGCGTAGACCGACAGCTCGAGCTCGAGCGGGGCGAGCCCCAGGCCGTGCAGCCGCCCCATCACGTCTGGGAGCGGGACCTCAGGGTCCCAGGACCCCACCACTAGGTCGAGGGCCTCCTGGGGCACGCCGCCGTCGAGGCAGGCCTGCTTCCACGGCTCCGGGAGCCGGCGCACGAACGCGCTGCCGTCGGCGATGAAGCCGACCCGGTCGGTGCCGAGCGCGACGATCCTCTCCAGCAGCTCGGCCGTCGGCGGATCCGTCCGCGGCTCGGCGCCGTGCTCGACGAGCACGACCATCCCCGTGCGCTCGGACAGCCGGGCCAGATCCTCGACCAGGCCGGGCCCGGCCGGGCTCACGCGCAGCGCCTCGAAGCCCAGCCGCCGCGCGATCGCCGCCTCCCGCTCGACCAGCTCCAGTGCGCCGGCCGGGCTCAGCATCGTGCCGGTGGTGCGCGAGCGGTCGACGTCGGCGCAGTAGACCGACGCGACGACGCCGTGCTCCTCCATCGCACTCCGCAGACCGTCGATCTCGGCCGGTTCCGGGTCGGGGAAGCCGCGCAGGGCGTGGCTGCCGATGAGCTCGAGCTCCTGGCCCGGCCCGAGCGAGCCGATGGCGGAGATCATCCCGTCGACATCGAGCCGGCGGCGCCACAGATCCGCGCCGAGGCTGAATGACATGACGCCGAGGCGTGGTGCGCTCATGCCGCCACCTCCCGCACCGCGGAGTCGACGACGGTGACGGGAGACCCGGTGTGGTCGACCAGCAGCGGGATCCGGGTCCGGAGGGTGACGCGCACCTCGGACGGGGGAGCCGTTGCCCAGGGCATCCGCAGCTCCGCCTCGGACAGCGTGTGCCACCAGATGTCGTCGCGCGCGACGAGCTGGTCCAGGGCGTACTCCGCACCGTCGAGGACGAGGACGGCGCCGCTCGTCACGGAGCCGTCGACGGCGATCCCGAGATGCTCGACGCATGACAGCGGCAAGGGCCGGAACCAGTTGAGCCGTAACGCGATTCGGAGCGAGCCATCCTGGACAGCGGCACCGGTGACGAACTCGGGTGAGAACACTTCGCCTCCCATCGGGGACGCCAGGTGTACCGCCCCGACGGCACCGCAGGTCAAGGGGCCGGACCATCGACGGCACGGATGCCAGCCATGCGAACCGGGAGGCCTCCGTGCGCGTTGACTTCTGTCGAAAATCGCCAGAAGAATGCTCGGTATCTGCAGGAACGATCGAGAGGCTCCCGCTGTGGGCTCCCGCCTGGACGTCGGCGACATCGCACCGCACTTCACCCTCCCTGCCACGGGGGGCGAGGACGTGTCGCTCGACGCTGCCTCGAGCGCAGCCACGGTGGTGGTCTTCACGGCCAACGGCTGCCCGTACGCCCTGGCGTGGCACGACCGGATCCAGTCGGTGGCGCGCGACTACGCGGACCGCGGCGTCCGCGTGCTGCAGATCGTCAGCAACGACGAGGCGGGCGCGCCGCTCGACACTCTGGAGACGATGCGCGAGCGCGTCGCGAACGGGGAGCTCGCCGGCCCGTTCCTGAAGGACGCCGGCCAGACGGCCGCGCGCGCCTACGGCACGGTCGCCACGCCCGAGGTCTTCGTCGTCGACGCCGCGGGCATCGTGAGGTACCACGGCTCGCCGGACGCCGATCACGGCGACCCGGCCCTGGACGCCGACTGGCTGCGCGCTGCCCTCGACGCCGTCCTCGCCGGTTCGGAGGTGGGCCACCCCCGCACCGCGCCGTCGGGCTGCTCGCTCAAGTGGCGGGTCGAGCTGCTGTGGTGGGAGGGCTGCCCGTCGCACCACGACGCGTCGGAGCTTCTCGCCGAGGTGCTCGAGGAGCTCGGCCGGCACGAGGTGTCGGTCGTCGAGCGCGAGGTACGCACGCCCACCGAGGCCGCGGCCCTCGCGTTCCCGGGATCGCCCACCTTCCAGGTCGGTGGCGCCGACCTCTTCCCGTCCGAGGCGCCGCCGGCGCTCGGCTGCCGTGTCTACCGGACGGCCGACGGGCGTCCCGCAGCGCTCCCCGAGCGCGAGCAGCTGGCCGAGGCCGTCCGCTCGCAGCTCGCGCGGCCGTGGGACCTGCCCGGCTGGGTCGACCCGCGCCGCTCCTAGACCGCTCCGCCGCTCTCTGCCCCAGGAGGACCTCCCGTGCTCGACACGCACATGATCCAGACGCGCGGCTTCCGCAACCGCGCCGACGGCGGCTTCGAGGTGCGCCTGCGCCTCCCGTACTACCGCGGCCTGTGGGCCAGCCTCGTCGACGGCGCATCGGTGACGGTCGACGGGGAGCGGTTCGCCCCGGAGGACATCGGCTGGAGCATCGGATCGGGCAGCTGGTCGCTCGAGGGGATGCGCGCCGACACGTCGGCACGCTGGCAGCTCGAGGACGCTGCCGTGCTCACCGTGCCGCGCAGCGAGCCGCTGGCGCTCGGCTTCCACGACGTCGCGGTCGAGCTGCGGCTGCGCATGTCCTACATCCCCGAGGAGCTCCAGCCCACCGTGTGGTGGGAGGAGCGGAAGCTGGTGATTACGCAGTGACCGCCGCCGACCTGAACCTCGGCGTCTCGCTCTACAGCTACACGAGCGAGTACGCCGTGACGATGACGCTCGACGACTGCGTCGAGGACGTCGCCGAGATGGGCGCACGGGGGCTGGAGATCCTGGGCGAGGCCCACGTCGAGGACTACCCGAGCCCGAGCAGCGCCTGGCTCGACGCGTGGTTCGCCCGCAACGACCGCCTCGGCCTCACGCCGACCTGCCTCGGCTCCTGGGTCGACACGCGCAGGTTCCCTGGCCGCGCGATGACTGTCGAGGAAGCCGTCGAGCAGCTCGAGACCGACCTGCGCCTGGCCTCGCAGCTGGGCTTCCGCTACCTGCGTCCCAAGCTCGGCGTCGTGACCTCCGACCTCGAACCCGACCCTGTGTGGCTGCCCGCGACCGAGCGTGTGCTGGGCCTGGCGTCCGAGCTCGACATCGTGGTGTGCCCGGAGATCCATTGGCCCTCGGCGATCAAGTCCAAGGTCGTCGACGACTACATCGCGCTCATCCAGCGGACCGGGACGCAGCACTTCGGGCTGCTCATCGACACCGGGGTGTTCCACAAGTCCATGCACCACCGGAGCGGCGGTGTGGCCAGCCGGATGGGCGACGGCGGCGCCCGGCCGCCGCTGACCCCCGTCGTCCCCGTGTCGGACCTCGAGGACGTCATGCCCTACGTCGTCCACGTGCAGGCGAAGTTCTACGAGATCGACGACGACCTGGTGGACCACCACATCCCGTGGGACGAGTTCCTCGAGGTTCTCGTGCGCCACGGCTGGAGCGGCTGGCTCTCGAGCGAGTACGAGGGCGACTACGCCGTCGGGCGCGCGTCCGACCAGCTGCGCCGCCAGCACGCCTTGATCCGACTCGCCCTCCAGCGCCTCGCGTCCCAGGAAGGGGTCACGTCATGAGCCGGCCCGTCACCCTGTTCACCGGCCAGTGGGCCGATCTGCCGTTCGAGGAGGTCGCGCGCCTCGCCTCGTCCTGGGGCTACGACGGCCTCGAGATCGCCTGCTGGGGCGACCACCTCGACCCCAACCGAGCGGCCGTCGACGACGACTACGTCGCCGAGAAGCTGGCCCTGCTCGAGCGCTACAACCTCCAGGTGTTCGCCATCTCCAACCACCTCAAAGGGCAGGCGGTCTGCGACGACCCGATCGACGAGCGCCACCGCGGCATCCTGCCGGACACCATCTGGGGCGACGGCGACCCGGAGGGTGTGCGCCAGCGCGCGGCCGAGGAGATGAAGAACACCGCGCGTGCTGCCGCGAGGCTCGGCGTGAACACGGTGGTCGGGTTCACCGGCTCGTCGATCTGGAAGTACGTCGCCATGTTCCCGCCTGCGACCGCGGCGATGGTCGACGCCGGCTACCAGGACTTCGCCGATCGCTGGAACCCGATCCTCGACGTGTTCGACGAGGTGGGCGTCCGCTTCGCCCACGAGGTGCACCCGTCCGAGATCGCCTACGACTACTGGACTACCCGGCGCACGCTCGAGGCGATCGGCCACCGCGAGGCGTTCGGCCTCAACTGGGACCCGTCGCACTTCATCTGGCAGGACCTCGACCCGGTGGCCTTCATCCTCGAGTTCGCCGACCGGATCTACCACGTCGACTGCAAGGACGTGAAGCTCAACCTGGGCAACGGCCGCAACGGCCGGCTCAGCTCGCACCTGCCGTGGGCGGACCTGCGCCGCGGCTGGGACTTCGTGAGCACCGGCCACGGCGACGTCCCGTGGGAGCAGAGCTTCCGCGCGCTCAACTCCATCGGCTACGACGGCCCCATCTCGGTCGAGTGGGAGGACGCCGGTATGGACCGGCTCGTCGGCGCTCCGGAGGCGCTGCAGTTCGTCCGCTCCCGGCTGTTCGACGCCCCCGCAGCCGCGTTCGACGCCGCCTTCTCGCAGGCGTCGTCGTGACCGACCGCCGCACCCTGCGGGTCGCGATGGTGGGCCGCGGCTTCATGGGCGCCGCCCACTCGCAGGGCTGGCGCACCGCGCCGCACTTCTTCGACCTCCCCGTAGACGTGGAGATGGCGGTCGTCGTCGGCCGTGACCCTGCCGGCACGGCGGCAGCGGCCGCGAAGTACGGCTGGCAGGAGGCGTCGACGAGCTGGCAGGACACGATCGCCCGCGACGACATCGACATCGTCGACGTCTGTGTCCCCGGCGATCTGCACGCCGAGGTGTCCATCGCCGCGCTCGACGCGGGCAAGCATGTGCTCTGCGAGAAGCCGCTCGCCAACACGGTGGCCGAGGCGGAGGCGATGGCGGCTGCTGCTGCCGGCGCCGCGGCTCGCGGCACGAAGGCCATGGTGGGCTTCACCTACCGGCGCGTGCCGGCGGTCCAGCTCGCGCAGCAGCTGGTCGCGGCCGGCGAGCTGGGCGAGATCCGGGAGGGCCGGGCCGTCTACCTGCAGGACTGGCTGTCCGACCCCGAGGCGCCGATGACTTGGCGGCTCGACAAGTCCGCGGCCGGCTCCGGGGCGCTGGGCGATCTCGGGGCGCACATCGTCGACATGGTGCAGTTCGTCACCGGGCAGAAGGTCTCGCGCGTCGCGGGGACTGTGCGGACGTTCACCACGGAGCGGCCCCTGCTGGCGGAGAACGTCGGGCTCTCGGGCACGGCGTCGGCGGAGCGCGGCCAGGTGACCGTCGACGACGCCGCGTTGTTCGTCGGCGAGCTGAGCGGGGGAGGCCTGGCCACGTTCGAGGCCACCCGCGTCGCACCCGGCCGCAAGAACGGGTTGCGGGTGGAGCTCAACGGCACCAGGGGCTCGCTCGTGTTCGACCTCGAGGACCTCAACGTGCTCGAGGTGTACTCGGCCGCGGACGGAGCCAACGCCGGCTTCCGCCGCATCCTCGTCACAGAGCCGAGCCATCCCTACGTAGCCGCATGGTGGCCGCCGGGCCACATGCTCGGATACGAGCACGGCTTCTCCCACCAGGTGGTCGACCTCGTCACGGCCATCTGCGCCGACGAGCAGCCCACGCCCGACTTCGCCGACGGCTTGTCCGTGCAGCGCGTGCTCGACGCCGTGGAGCGCAGCTCCGCCAGCGAGGCGCGATGGACCTCCGTCGGCTGAGCAGGAAGGAACCCCGATGACGACCAAGTGGTCGTACATGGACCACTGGGTCACCGAGACCCCGCAGGGTCCGCTGCCCCCGTCGTTCAACCGCGCCTACATGGACCGGTACGTCAAGCAGCTGTCGTCACTGGGGTTCCAGGGCTTCGACACGTTCTTCTTCTACCTGCCGATGCTGCAGGGGATGTACGGGTCGGTGCCGGCCTTCGAGCACTTCCTGCAGGACAACGGGTTCGAGAAGATCACCGGGATCTTCTCGGCCTACCCGTACGCCACGAAGCACACGGCTCCCCATGTCAGGGAGACGCACGACCGCATCGTGGCCGACTGCGAGTACACGCTGCGCGGACTCGAGGGCCTGGCCGGCGTCGAGAACTTCATCGTGATGCCGTCGTCGACCGACTGGCAGACCGAGCCGGTGACCGACGACAAGATCAAGATCATGGCGGACCTGTGGAACCGGGTCGGGCGTATCACGCTCGAGCACGGACTGAGGACGACGTGCCACTTCGAGTTCTGGGGCGCCATCCGCACCCGTCCGCAGCTCGAGCTCTTCTTCGAGCACACCGACCCGGAGTACGTGTACTTCTTCTGCGACACCGCGCAGCACACGATCGCCGGTGTGGACCCGCTCCAGATGTTCCGCGACTACAAGGACCGCTGCACCGGCTTCCACTTCAAGGACACCAAGAACGTCGATACGACGGATCAGTACACGTCGCGCCCCGACCCGGAGCTCATGGCGCCCGACGTGCAGCGCTGGTTCTACCCCATGGGCGAGGGCGGTCTCGTCGACTTCCCCTCGCTGATGAAGGAGATCGTCGCCTCGGGCTATGACGGCTGGCTCACGGTCGAGCACGACAAGGCCGAGCTCGGTGGCGGCACGTACGCCGAGGCGACCTGCCTGGCCAAGTGGTACATCGACAACGTGCTGGCCGAGGCGCAGCGCGAGGCGGAGGCGGCGCTGTGAAGGACTCGCTCCGCTGGTCGTACGCGATCAACGCCTGGAACTTGCGCATGGACGTCTTTGTGCGGCACGAGGAGCAGCAGCGCGCGCTGAAGAGCCTCTCGGCGCTCGGCTTCGACCACATCGAGCTTGCGTCCGGCATGGGTGGGCGGTGGGAGAACCTCGGGACGCCGGAGATCATCCTCATCAACCATGGCAGTGCCGAGGGTCTGCTGGCGTTCCTCGGCCGTGCCGGCATCGCGGGCGTCTCGTCGTGGTGCTGGGACCCGGGCCAGCCGGCCGAGGAGACCGGCTGGGCGTTCCTGATGACCCGGAATCCCGCCGACCACGACGCCATCGTCGAGGCGGCCAAGCCCTTCATCGAGCTGCTCGCCGCCGCGGGCGGCGACCAGCTCGTCGTGCGCCCTGCCGGCTCGGCGTGGATGGCGCCGCCGCTCGGCGACGGCGACGCGGGCATCGTCGGGTCGCTGTGGAACCGCGTCGGCGAGGTGGCTGCCGCTGCAGGCGTCGGCGTCTCTCTGCACTACGACTGCCTGCAGCCCTTCCACTCCGAGGAGCAGCTCGTCTCGCTTCTCGACGCCACGGATCCCGCGCTCGTGGGGCTCGCGCTCGACACCGCCGAGCTGACGATCGGCGGCATCGACCCGGTGGCGTTCTACGACGCCCACCACAGCCGCGTGGCCCACGTGCAGCTCAAGGACACCCGGTACCAGGATGCCGGCCAGGAGTACCTCACCCCCGGCGCCGAGACGACCATGCTCAAGGGCGGCGCCGGGCGCCGCATCGAGCGCTGGTTCTTCGAGCTTGGGACCGAGGGCGGCCTCGTGGACGCGGAGGCGTTCGTCGCCTCACTGCGGGCGCACGGCTACGGCGGCTGGGTGGTCGTCGAGGGCGACCGGGGCGGCAACGCCACCGAGGTCGCGATGCTCAACAGCTGGTTCCTGCAGCGCAGGCTCGGAGTCGCGAAGGCGTGATGCTCAGGCGACGGCGTGGATCTCGTCGACGCGCGTCCTCGGGTCGCCGTCGGCGAGCCACGCCCGCAGCGCCGCTGGGCGCAGGAGATGGTCGAGGGCGAGCAGCGCCCCGCCGATGGCTCCCTCGTAGAAGTCCAGCGACGCCGGCCGGATCGTGAGGTTGCGGGTCGCGAGCTCGATGGTGTTCTCCAGGACGGTCTCGCGGAACGTGTCGAAGAACAGTGAGGAGCCACGGATGGCGCCTCCGCCGAGCACCAGGGTGCCGGGGTTGGCGAAGTTCACCACGCCGGCGATCGCCTGGCCGGTCACCCGGGCGTTGTCGCGCGACATCCTCGCCACGATGCGGTCGCCGTGCGCCTCGGCCGTGCCGAGATCGCCGAGGGCCAGCGCCCCGACCTCGGCGAGCCGCTGCGCTGCCCACGGCGCCTTGCCCGCGCGCGCGGCCGCCTCCAGCTGGTTGAGCAGGGCCCAGCCACCAGCCACGGCCTCGAGGCACCCGGTCTTCCCGCACCGGCACACGGCACGCTTGTCGTCGGTGACGTGCACGTGGCCGATGTCGCCAGCCGCCCCGCTGTCGCCGCGGTGCAGGTGCCCGTTGGTCACCAGGCCTGCCCCGATGCCGGTGGCCACCTTGACGAAGAGCAGGTCTCGTCGCTCCTGCGGCACACCTCTGGCCCACTCCCCATAGGCCATGAGGTTGACCTCGTTGTCGACCCAGACGGGGGCGCCGTAGCGCTGCCGGAACCACGCGCGGACGTCCGTCCCGTCCCAGCCGGGCATGATCGGCGGCGCCACTACGCGGCCCGTGCGGAACTCGACCGGGCCGGGCACCCCGACCGCGATGCCCCACACGTCCGCACCTGCACCGGCCTTCGAGAGCAGGCGCTGGAAGGTGCGGTGCACCGACTTCAGGGTCGCCTCGGGGCCCTCGGCGACATCGATCGCGCGATGGACGGTGGCGAGGGCGCTTCCCTCGAGATCTGCCACGCAGGCGTACATCGACTTCGCGCCGAGAGATGCCGACAGCACCACGCCGGCATCGGCGCGGAACCGGAGGGATCGCGACGGCCGGCCGCGGCGCCCCGGCTCGGGCACCGGCTCGAGCTCCTCGAGGACGCCGAGGCCGATGCCTTCGGCGAGGCGGTCGTTGACGACGGCGCGGCCGAGGCCGGTCTCGGCCTCGATCCAGCTGCGGGTCGCGCCCTCGGTGCTGCGCACCAGGTCCACGATCTGCGCGAGGACCAGGATGTCGCGCGCGGTCGGCGGTGCCTGCACGCGTCCTCCTCCGGGCCGGCGACGAGCCGTCGGCGCGATCGTATCCACCGGTGCCGGGAGTGGCGCGTTCGGCACTTCGTCCGGGACCGCGGGGCCAGTCGAGTTGCTTTACGTCGAAAATCAGCGGTATTCTGGACTGGCAGCCGAAGCCAATCCGAGCACCGCGCGGCCGCACCGGTCCGTCGTCGGGCCCGCATCCCTGGAGGTCCCATGGGCCCCCTCCGCTGCGCCCCTCCGCGAGGCACTGCTTCGTGAGCCAGCCGCGTCCCGGTGCGCTCCACACCGGTGAGATCGTGATCGACCCCGCACCGCCGCAGGACGGCCCCCGGATCGTCCCCCTGGTCTCGACGCTGATCCTGGTGTCGCTCCTCGGCGCCCTCGAGGTCACCATCGTGGGGTCGTCGCTGGCGACCCTGACCGCGGACCTGGGCGGCGCCGCCGCCATCGCCTGGGTCATGACCGCCTACGTCCTGGCCGCCACCGTGTCGACGCCGGTCCTCGGGCAGCTCGGCGACATCCATGGACGCCGGCCCGTGTTCCTGGCCTCGCTCCTGCTCTTCGTCATCGGCACCGCCATCTGCGGCATCGCGCCCTCCATCGGCGCGCTCATCGCCGCGCGCCTGCTTCAGGGGGTGGGCTCGGCGGGCACCGCGCTGCTGTCGCAGACGATCCTCGCCGACGTCCTGCCGCCGCGCCGGCGGCCGCTCGTCATGAGCCTGCTCGCGTCGGTGTTCGCCGTGGCAGCCGTGGTCGGCCCGCTCGTCGGCGGGATCCTCACCGACACGGTCGGCTGGCGCTGGGGCTTCCTCGGGATCGTGCCGATCGGGCTGGTCGCCCTCGTCGCCGCCCTCCGTGTCATCCCGCGCAGCCGGGGAGCGGCAGGCACCTCGTTCGACACGGCCGGCGCCCTCCTCCTGGGCGTGCTGCTGACCGCCTTCATCCTGCTGCTGGCCCTGGGGCCGACCTCGGGCTGGACCTCGCCCCCGGCCGCGCTGCTCGCGCTCCTGGTGCTGGTGTCCGGCGCCGCCCTGGTCCGCCGGGAGCTCCGGGTCGAGCACCCGGTCCTGCCGCTCCGGCTGCTGAACGACCGGATCGTCGTCGGCGCGCTCGTCCTCGCCGTGGTGCACGGCGGCGGCCTGCTCGCCGTCATCGGCTACCTGCCCGCCTACACGCAGCTGCACTACGGCACGTCGGCCACCGTGGCCGGAGCGGTTCCGCTGGCACTCGTCGTCGGTCTGCTGCTCAGCTCGAACGGTGCTGGCGCGCTCATCTCGCGTAGCGGCGTCTACAAGGTCTACCCCGTGGCCGGGTCGGCGCTGTCGGCTGTTGTGCTGGCGGCGCTGGCCGTCGCCCTTCCCGGGCTCACCATCCCGGTCCTGTGCGGCGGCCTGTTCCTGCTCGGCCTGGGATCAGGCTCGTTCATGCACCTCCCGGTGGTCATCGTCCAGAACGAGGCAGCCTCGGACCAGGTGGGCGTGGCCACGTCCGCGGTGACGCTGGTGCGCCAGGCTGCGAGCGCCATCGGCACCGCGGCGATCGGGGCCGCCATCGCTGCGGCTCTGCTCGGCGCCGCGCAGGGGTCGGAGGCCGCCGCCTACACCGGGGCGATGGTCCCGATCCTGTGGGCGCTCGCGGCGGTGTTCGCGATCGGCTGCGCCGTATCGGCGCTCACGCCCGCCGTGGTCCTGCGCCGCACCCAGTCGAAGGACGGCGCCGATGCCGCAGTGTGAGCCGACCGCCGCCGGCATGGATAGACCGGACGGATGCCAGGCATACCGTCCCCACCCCTTGTCGTCCGCCGTTCCTGGGCCCCAAGGTGGGACACGGCGGATTTATGTCGGATACCCGAATAATCCGCGGGGCCTCGGGCGAACGTCCCGGACGGTCCCGGCCCCAGTGCAGGAGGAGAGAGCATGAGCCCCAGCGAGCGCCGCTACGACGCGATCATCATCGGGTCCGGTGCCGGCGGCAGCATGGCCGCGAAGGAGCTGACCGAGCGGGGTCTCGAGGTCCTGCTCCTCGAGGCGGGCCCCGACGTCACCCCCGAGCTGTTCGAGCCGCCGAAGCCCAAGCCCCCGCGCCAGCTCGGCATGGACCTCGACCTGCGCGCGAAGGCGTTCCTCCGCGGCCAGTACAAGCAGGCCCGCCGCTCGTTCTTCAGCGAGACCAGCAACCGCTTCCTCGTCAACGACTGGGAGAACCCCTACACGACGCCGCGGGACGCCCCGTACCTCTGGATGCGCAGCCGTCTGCTCGGCGGCCGGCTCAACGCCTACGGCCGCGTGCTGCAGCGGATGTCCGACGTCGACTTCAAGGCGGCGAGCCGCGACGGCCACGGCATGGACTGGCCTGTCTCGTACGCCGACATGGAGCCCTGGTACGACCGCGTCGAGGAGTTCATCGGCGTCTACGGCAACGACGACCCCGGCGTCACGCACCCGCCGGCCGGCAAGTACGTAGGCCCGGCCATGCTCACCGACGTCGAGCTGCAGTTCCGCGACAAGGTCGCCGAGCGATGGCCCGAGCGCAAGGTGATCGCCTGGCGCTACGCCGCCCCGAACCTCGGGCGCGTGCCCAAGGGCGTCGCCGCGGGTCTCGCGACCGGCCGCCTCACGGTCCGCTGCGACGCCGTCGTCGAGCGCATCACCGTCGACCCCCGTACCGGCCTCGTCGACGGCGCGGTGTTCCGCGACCGCCTCGACAAGAGCGAGCACCGCGTCTTCGGCGACGTCGTCGTCCTCGCCGCGTCGACGGTGGAGTCGATCCGGCTGCTCGTGAACTCCGCGTGCGACCAGCACCCGAACGGCCTGGCCAACTCCAACGGCCTGCTCGGCCGGTACTTCATGGATCAGACGATCAGCCTGGCCTTCTGCGCGGTGCCTCAGTTCCCCGGCTACTCGAAGGCCGACACCCTCCCCGAGGCGGACCCGTTCTACCCGCCGACTGGCGGCATCCTGATCCCTCGCTACGACAACATCGGCCCCGAGGTCGAGCCCGGGTTCGCCCGCGGCATCTCCTTCCAGGGCGCCGGCGGCCGGTTCCCGGTGCCGGAGGGCGTCCCCACCTCCTTCGGCCTCGGCGGCGTCGGCGAGATGCTGCCGATGTACGAGAACTACGTGTCGGTCAGCAAGCACCGCAAGGACAAGTGGGGCATCCCGGCCGCCCACATCCGCGTCAAGCTCGGCGAGAACGACAAGATCCTGGTGCACCAGCAGCTCGCGCACCTGCGCGAGATGGTCGAGCACGCCGGCTACCAGGTGAACTTCATCGGCTCCGTTCTCGGCCTCGACTCGAAGAAGGTCTGGCCCGAGTACAACCCGGTGCAGCGCGCGATCTTCAAGGTCGGCATCAACATGGCGCTCTCGATGGGCGCCGCCATCCACGAGTGCGGCGGCGCTCGGATGGGCGACGACCCGCGCACCTCGGTGGTCAACGGCGTGAACCAGAGCTGGGACATCCCCAACCTGTTCATCCCGGACGGCGCATCGTTCACGTCCAACAGCAACGTGGGACCCGCCCTGACCATCATGGCGCTGGCCGCGCGCTCCTCTGCGTTCATCGCCGAGCAGCACGCCGACGGCAGCCTGGCCCGGCCCACCCAGCAGGTGACCTTCTGAGCTCTCGTCAGCAGAACGAGCGCGTCGAGCAGCTGCTCGACGCGCTCGATCTGCGTGCGCGGTCCGGCCTGCTGTTCCACGCCGTGGCGCAGGTGGGACCCTTGGACGAGCCGGGGCCGTGGGGCTTCCCGAGCGTCGCGGAGCTCATCCGGGCCGGCGTGAGGCACGCGAACGTGCTCGCAGCGCCGTCCGTCCGCGAGCTGGCCTCGTGGCACAACGAGGTTCAGGCGGCGGCGATCGCCGACAACGGCATCCCGTTCACGCTGTCGAGCGATCCACGGCACTCGTTCACCGACAACCCGGGCACCGGGTTCCTCGCCGGGCCGTTCTCGCAGTGGCCCGAGCCGCTCGGCTTCGGGGCCGTCCGCGACGCCGAGCTCGTGCACCGGTGGGCGGACACCATCCGTCGCGAGTACGTCGCGTCTGGCATCCGGGTGGCCCTGCACCCGCAGATCGACCTCGCGACCGAGCCGCGCTGGTCCCGCCAGAGCAGCACCTTCGGCGAGGACGCGGACCTGACGAGCGCGCTCGCTGTCGCCTACGTGCAGGGCCTGCAGGGCGACGAGCTCGGCCCGACCTCGGTCGCGGCCATGGCCAAGCACTTCCCGGGCGGTGGCCCGCAGAAGGACGGCGAGGACCCGCACTTCGACTACGGCAAGGAGCAGGTGTACCCGGGCGGGATGTTCGACCTCCACCTCAGGCCGTTCGAGGCGGTCATCGCCGCCGGCGTCTCGCAGCTCATGCCCTACTACGGCGTCCCTGTGGGGATCGGCCTCGACGAGGTCGGCTTCTCCTTCAACCGCGAGATCGTCACCGGGCTCCTCCGCGAGCAGCTGGGCTTCGACGGGATCGTCTGCAGCGACTGGGGGATCCTCACCATCACCCCCTGGGGTGTGGAGGACCTTCCCTACGAGGACCGGATGCTGCGTGCGCTCGACGCGGGGGTGGACCAGCTCGGCGGCGAGCACGCGGTCGACGTGCTGCTCGGGCTGGTCGCCGACGGGCGCGTCTCCGAGGAGCGCGTGGACGCGTCGGCGCGCCGCCTTCTGCGCGAGAAGGTGCGCCTCGGGCTGCTCGACTCGCCCCTGGTCGACGTCGACGCCGTCGAGCAGCTCGTCGGTACCGCGGAGGCGCGGGAGGCGGGCAGGACCGCACAGGCGGCGTCGTGCGTCGTGCTGCGCAACGAGGAGGGACCGGCTGAGCTGCCGCTGGGCCGGGGTCTGCGTGTCTACGCCGAGGGCTTCGTTCCCGAGGCGTTCGGGGGCCGCGCCGAGCTCGTCGGCTCGCCGGACGAGGCGGACGTCGCCGTCGTGCGGCTCGCCGCGCCCTGGGAGCCGCGGTCGACGCCCGGGACGCTCGAGCAGTTCTTCCACGCGGGCTCGCTGGAGTTCGCCGCGGAGGAGATCGAGCGGGTCCGGGCCATCTGCCGCGCTGTGCCGACCGTGCTCGACGTGTACCTCGACCGGCCCGCGATCCTCACCGAGATCGCCGCGGATGCCTCCGCGCTCGTCGTCGACTTCGGCTGCGAGGGCTCGGTGCTTGTCGACGTCCTCCTCGGGGAGCGCATGGCTCGCGGCCGGCTGCCCTTCGACCTCCCGTCGTCGATGGCGGCGGTCGAGGCGAGCCGCCCCGACGTCCCGTTCGACACTGACGCGCCGCTCTACCGCTTCGGCGACGGTCTCGCTATCGCTTTGACCCAGGAGGCGCCATGGCCACCAGTTACATGAAGCTGCCCTACGAGGAGCGCGTGCTGCGCCCCGACTCGCTGAGGCGGCTGCGGCTGCCCGGTGGCGAGGTCGGCTTCAGCCTCGACGTCAGGCTGAACTACTACAGGGGCATGCCACTGTCGGCGATCGAACGGCTCGAGCTGCACCTGGATGGCGAGCGGGTGCCTGACCACCTGATCCTGGTGGGGCTGCGGGAGAAGCTCTTCCCGCCTGAGCAGGTGCCGCTGGCCTTCAGCGAGCACTGGCCGATCAAGGGCTCCCTGCGCCTGCACGTGTACAACGGCGGCATCGCCAGCGGCGAGCATGACGTCGAGCTGGTGCTCCACGTGCGCAACGTCTACATGCAGTTCGCACCCGGCGTGTGGGGCATGATCGACAGCTCCGCCTCGCGCCGCCTCGTGCTGGGGGAGGCGGTATGAGCGCCGCCGGCATCGAGCTGGCCGTCTCGCTCTACAGCTTCACGGAGCGCTTCGTGGAGCGCGACGACTACCACGTCGAGCAGATGATGGGGACGATCTCAGGCTGGGGCGTCCGTAGGTTCGAGCTGGTCGGCTCGCAGGTGTTCGACCACTACCCGAGGCCACAGGCGGCAGAGGTGGAGCATGTGCTCCGAGCTGCCGGCACGCACGGCTGCCAGCCGTTCAGCTACGGCGGCTACGTGGACTGGGGGCGCATCACCGGCCACCAGCCGACCGACGCGGACATCGTGCTCGACCTCACCGCCGATCTCATGACCGCGCGCGACCTCGGCTGCTCGCACCTGCGGGCCGGCAACCTCCCCGTGCACCTCCTGCCGCTGGCGGCGCAGCTGGCAGAGAACTACGGCGTCAGCATCGGTATCGAGGTGCATGCGCCCTCGCGCCCCAGTGACCCGGACATCCAGGAGCTGCTCGCGGCGTTCGATGCTATCGACAGCCCGAGGCTCGGCTTCATCCCGGACTTCGGCTGCTTCATCGAGCGCCCGGCACCGCCGGCGATCGACCGTCTGCTCGCGATGGGGGCGAGGAACGACTTGATCGAGCTGATCATCGCTGAGCGGCACTCGGGACGGAGCGAGGACCAGCTCTGGGACGAGGTCCGGGAGCGCGGCGGCGGCCAGGCGGAACGCGCGGCGATCGCCGAGTTCTTCGGCTTCCTGTCGTTCGGCCCCGCGGATCTCGAGGGGTTCCGGACGCTGCTGCCGAGGTCCCTCTACTTCCACTCGAAGTTCTACCACGTGGACGACGACCTCATCGATCGCCAGATCCCTATCGCGGCGCTCCTGACCGACATCGTGGGGTCGGGCTTCGAGGGCGTGCTGATGTCCGAGTACGAGGGTCATGCCTTCCACCTCGACGACGCCGAGGTCCAACTGCCGCGCCACCTCGAGCTCGAGCGGCAGGTGCTCGCCGGCCTGTAGTGAGCGTCCCGCGCCGATGCAGAGGGGCGAGGCAGGATCGCCCGCCTCGCCCCTCCACCGGTCTACTGCGCCAGTACCGCTCGGAAGCGGGACTCGGCGTCGTCGATGGCGGCGAGCTGGGCGACGATCTCGCCCGGCGACTTCTCGCCCACCTGCTTCTGCAGGAACGGCGTGTGGTCGAGCACGGCGTCACGCACCGGCCGCAGGGGCGCCGGTGCATGGTGGAAGAGCTTGCCGAGAGACCAGGCCTGCTGCACCTGTGCCGCGGTATGCGGCTTGCGCGGCGCCTCGAACGCGTCGAGTGCCGTCCGCACCGCCGTGTGGTCGGAGAGGTCCACGCCCGCGAGCGCGCGGCCGAGGTAGTAGCCGTCCTCGATGGCCATGCCCGCGCCGTAGGCGGCGTACGGCGATGTGGGGTGCGCGGCGTCGCCGATGACGGTCGCGCGGCCCTTCGACCACTGGGTGAGACCTGGCCGGTCGCGCAGGACCCAGCGCTGCGTGTGCTCCGGCTCCGTGGCCGCGATGAGGGCCGGGAGGGGAGCGGGGAACTCCGCGCCCATGGCCGTCGCCGTCTCCTTGAGATCGCCGGTGAACTGCTTCCTGGCGTCCCAGGCGCCGAGCACCCACCACTGGAAGCCGTCCTGGCCGTGGTGGCGGATCGCCGTCCAACTGCCCTGGACGGTGCGGCTGTGGGTCAGCACGCAGAGGCCGGGGCTGGTGCCGGTCGGCTTGTCGAAGGTGTAGCCGCCGAAGATGTGCAGGTTGTGCTCGCGCTTGGGCTGGTCGCCCCAGAGCGTGCGGCGCACCAGCGAGTCGATGCCGTCGGCCCCCACGACGACGTCGACCTCCTCGATCTCGCCGGTCGCCATGTGCAGGCGCACGCCGGTCTCGTCCTGCTCGATCCGGGCGACGTCGCGGTTCACCTGCAGCATGCCCTCGGGCAGAGCGGCGACCATCCGCTCGTAGAGCCCCGGGCGCAGCAGGCCGATGAAGCCTCCGCCGTACTCGGCGACGACGTCGTCGGGGAGCAGGACCTTGACCCGGACCTTGCCCGACGGCGCGCGGAACTCGGTGTAGCAGGGGGCGCCGAGATCGACGGTGTCGACGCCGACCAGCCCGAGCGCCTTGATGGGCGGCGGCCACAGGTTGAGGATGTTGCCGGCCGGCCGTGCCTCCTTGTAGCGCTCGAGCAGCAGGACCTCGTGGCCCGCCTGGTGGATCGACAGGGCTGCCGCCATCCCGGCAGGGCCGGCCCCGATGACGGCGACGCGTCCGCGCCTCTGCGTGCTCATGGCTCTCCTGGGTTTGTGGGGATCTGGGGATCCGGGGATCCGGGACCGTCGCGGGTCCGGGCGGGATCATCACCGCTCCGCAGAAACGTAGTCAGCGATACGGTTAGCGGAGAGGATGCGCGACGTAGCGAGCAGTGTCAATGGCCCGCCGTCGCGGTCGACGACGCTGACGGGATGATGGGCACGTGGCTGTCGAGCAGAGCGCCGAGCTGGCGGTGCGCCCGCCGCTGCAGAAGCGCAGCCGCGAGGCGTGGGCCCGGGTACTCGACGCCGGTGTCGCGATCCTCGAAGAGGGTGGCTACGAGGCCTTCACCATCGCCGCCGTATGCGAGCGGGCCACGGTGGCCCCGCGCGCGCTCTATGAACGGGTCGACACGAAGGACGCCCTCTTCCTCGCCGTGTACGACCACGGCATGGCGGCCGTGGTCGCCGACCACTCCCGGTTCGACGACTCTGCGACATGGCGCCGGCTGGCTCCCGCGGAGGCGGTCGACCGCGCCGTGCGCGAGCTCGTGGGCATCTTCCGTCGCCATGCTGCGCTCATGCGCTCGGTCGTGCTCATCAGCGGCGTCCACCCGGAGGTGAACCGGCGCGGCGGCGGGCACGTCCGGGATCTGGGCGACCGGTTCACCGCGCGACTGGTCGAGGCCGGTGCCGGAGGCCCGGGACCGGCCGGCGAGCAGCGGATCAGGGCTGCGTTCGAGGTGGCCTTCTCAGCTCTGGTCGTCCGGACGGCGTATGGACCCGGCTTCAGCGGCGGGCCGGCGAGTGAGCGGACGTTCGCCGACAGCCTGCGTGCCATGGTGGGCGGCTTCCTCGACGCGTGACGCGCGAGTCGTGAGGGCACGCTGAGCATCGGCGCGACGGATGCCTGGCATACCGAGTCCGGCACTTCCGGACGGGCCCGAACGACGACAGGGTTTCTGCACGGGCCCGGCGTAATCCACGGTGCGGGCCGCGCGACCCCAGGAGCACGAATGCCGGCCGTCTCGAACGTCCTCGTCATCGGTGCCGGTGCTGCCGGCACCGCCGCCGCGATCCTGCTCGCCGAGGGCGGCGTCGACGTCGAGGTCGCGGAGATCAACCCCGAGGTGTCCGCCCTCGGCTCGGGCATCACACTGCAGGGCAACGCGCTGCGCATCCTCGACCGCCTCGGCGTCTGGGAGGAGTGCGCGGCGCAGGGCTACGGCTTCGACTCGCTCGGCCTGCGCGCCCCGGACCCGAACGGGTCGCTCATCGTCGAGATGCCCGACGTCAAGACCGGCCTGCCGCACCAGCCGGCCACGATGGGGATGTTCCGCCCCGAGCTCGCCCGCATCCTGGTCAAGCGGGCCGAGTCGCTCGGTGTGCGGTTCCGCTTCGGCGCCACCATCAACGAGCTGCACCAGGACGACGACGGCGTCGACGTCCACTTCGCCGATGGCGAGACCGCGCGCTACGACGTCGTGATCGGCGCCGACGGCATCCGGAGCTGGACCCGCCGCATGCTCGGCATCCCGCTCGAGACCAAGCCGGTCGGCATGGGCATCTGGCGCGTCTTCGCGCCACGGCCCGAGTCGGTCACCCGCACGGATCTCTACTACGGCGGACCGCAGTACATCGCGGGCTACTGCCCGACCGGCGAGGACAGCCTCTACGCCTACATCGTCGAGGCGGCGCAGGACCGCAGCACGCTCACCAAGCAGGAGTGGCTCGACATCATGATCGAGCAGTCCCAGGCCTACCACGGCCCGTGGGACGACATCCGACCGCTCATCACCGACCCCGAGCAGGTTAACTACACGTGGTTCGAGTACCACGTGCTCGACGCCCCCTGGAACCGCGGCCGGGTCGTGCTCGTCGGCGATGCCGCCCACGTCTGCCCGCCCACGATCGCGCAGGGCGCCGCGATGGCGTTCGAGGACGCCACCGTCCTGGCCGAGCTCCTCCTCAAGCACCACTCCGTCTCCCAGGAGATGTGGGACGAGTTCAACGGCCGCCGCGTGCCGCGCGCGAAGTTCGTCGCGGAGGCCTCCCTCCAGCTCGCCCAGTGGCTGCTCGACCACGAGCAGGGCGACGTCCCCGGCCTCGTGGCGAGCGTCGTCAAGCTCGTCGCCCAGCCCGCCTGATCCGACCCTCCGCCGACCTCACCCACGGAGAGCCCCGTGCCCGACCGCCTCATCACCCACGTCCGCCACATCGACCTCGCCGTGCCGGACTTCGACACGCAGGTCGCGTTCTACAAGGACACGTGGGGCCTGACCGAGGTCGCCAGCGACTCGGGCCTGTCGTTCCTCGCCTGTGAGGGCTCGCCCGAGCAGTACGCCGTGCGCATCCGCAAGGACGAGGCCAAGCGCGTCGACCTCGTCTCCTTCGGCGCGAAGGACCAGGCGGACGTCGACGCCCTCGCCGCCCAGCTCGCGGAGTCGGGCGTGAAGCTCGTGTCGGAGCCGGGATCGGTCGGCACTCCGGGCGGCGGCTACGGCTTCCGCTTCTTCGACGGCGACGGCCGCACGGTCGAGGTGAGCGCCGACGTCGAGCTGCGCGAGCACCGGCGCATCGAGGAGGGCGAGTCGATCCCCGTCGCCCTCTCGCACGTGGTCTTCAACTCGCCGAACCCCGAGTCGACCGTGCAGTGGTACGTCGACAACCTCGGCTTCACCATCACCGACCAGCTCATCCACCCGCACATGGGCGAGATGATGTGGTTCCTGCGGATCAGCCCGCAGCACCACACCATCGCGATCGCGCGGTGCCCCCACAACTCGCTGCACCACGCGTCGTTCGAGATGCGCGGCATCGATGAGTACATGCGCGGCACCGGCCGGCTGCTGCGCCTCGGCGTCGAGAAGGTGTGGGGCCCGGGCCGGCACAAGGCGGGCAACAACACGTTCTCGTACTTCCTCGACCCCCACGGCAACACCGTCGAGTACACGACGGCGATGGAGTCGGTCGACGAGGACATCTGGCACCCGAGCAAGTACGACTTCACCTACCCCGACGTGCAGGACCAGTGGGGCACGGCGAACCAGATGGACGAGTTCGTCGCCAAGAAGTCGTTCAACGACCCCGACCCCGGCCTGTTCGTGGCCCCGCCCGTCTGACGTGCGGCTCGCGAGGCTGGCCTTCCACGGCGAGGAGCGCTCCGGCGTCGTCGCCGGGGACGGCGTGCACCTGCTGCCGCCGGGTATCTCGGTCGACGACCTCGTCCTCGCCGGTCTGGCCCGGGCTCTCGAGGTCGGCGCGCAGGCGCTGCGCGACGAGCCGGTCGACCTCGACGACGTCGTGCTGCTCGCGCCGCTGCGTCCGCGCAGCATCCGCGACTTCGTCGCGTTCGAGGAGCACGTGCGCGGGGTGCGGCGCAGCATCGACGGCGTCGGCGGCGTGCCCGACGCGTGGTACGACGCACCCACCTTCTACTTCACCAACGCGTCCTCGGTGATCGGCACGGGCGACGACGTCGCCGTGCCCGGCGGCTCGAAGGCGCTGGACTTCGAGCTCGAGGTGGCGACGGTGGTCGGGTCGCGCGGCCGCGATCTCACGCCGCAGTCTGCGAGGGACGTCGTCTTCGGCTTCACGATCCTCAACGACTGGTCTGCGCGCGACCTCCAGGGCCGCGAGATGCAGGTCAACCTCGGGCCCTGCAAGGGCAAGGATTTCGCCAGCACCCTGGGCCCGTGGATCGTCACGGCAGACGAGATGGAGCAGTGGCGCGACGACGAGGGCTTCCTCGACGTCTGGTGCACCGCGGAGGTGAACGGGTCCGTGGTGGGACGGGACCTGCTCTCCAACATCGGCTGGTCGCCGGAGACGATGATCGCCTACGCCTCGCGCGACGCCGACGTGCATCCCGGCGATGTGCTGGGCTCGGGCACCGTCGGCAACGGCGGCTGCCTCGCCGAGCTGTGGGGCATCAACGGGTCGCGCGAGACGCCGCCCCCGCTCCAGGTCGGCGACGTCGTCACGCTGACCGTCGAGGGCATCGGCTCGATCACCAACCGCGTCGTCGAGGGCCGCGCGCCGCAGCCGCTGCCGGCACCGCGACGGCGCGACACCGCAGCCATCCGCGCCGCCCACCCCCGCCGGCCCGGCGGAGAGCCGTGACCGGCCTGGCCGGCCGCACCGTCGTGGTGACGGGCGCTGCTGGCGGGATCGGTGCGGCCGTCGTCGAGCTGCTGCTGGCACAGGGCGCCTCCGTGCACGCCGTCGACCTCTCGTGGGACGCCGTCGCGCTGCCCGCTGGCGCCGTGCCGCACGAGCTCGACGTCGCCGACGAGGAGGCCTGGTCGCGCCTCGCCCACGAGCTCGAGGGCTCCGACGTGCACGGCCTCGTCGCCTGCGCGGGCATCACCTGGCGCGCCCGAGTCGGCGACGTCCTGCTCGACGACCTCGTGCGTGTCCACGCCGTCAACGTCGGCGGGCCGCTGCTGGGCATCCAGGCGCTGACCCCGCTGATGCCGCCAGGAGCGTCGATCGTCGTGATCGGGTCGCTCGCCGGCGTCAACGGCCACTACCCGGTGGCGTACACGACGTCGAAGTGGGCTGTGCGCGGCCTGGCCCGGAGCGCCAGCCTCGAGCTCGGCCGGCTCGGGATCCGGGTGAACGCCGTCGACCCCGGCTTCATCGACACCGAGATGACCCGCAGCGCCCCCGAGGCGTTCCGCGAGGCCTCCATCGCCGACACCGCTCTCGGCCGTGCAGGCGAGCCCGGAGAGGTGGCGTCGGTGGTGGCGTTCCTGCTCGGCGACGGCGCCTCGTACGTGACCGGTGCGGAGATCGCCGTCGATGGCGGAGCCGCCGGCCACGCCGGAGCCAAGAACGTGTCGGACGCCCTGCGACCGACGTACCGCAACCCGTCCCAGCCCCAGCACGCCCCCGTCGGCCAGGAGTGAAGCAGTGTTCGAGTACTTCCCGGGCAACTACGTCTGGAACCTCAGCGTCGTCGCCACGCTCAACAGCGGCGGCCTCATCGACGAGGTGGACCGCGCCTGCCGTCCCATCCGCGAGGCCGCGCAGCGCGGCGAGGACGCCGGCACCGCGGAGTTCCTAGCGGCCTGGAAGGCCGTCGCCCAGCAGCTCGAGGACTCCGCCCGCGAGGACATCGCGAAGGGACATCGGCGCACGGCCGGCCAGAAGCTGCAGCGCGCTGCCAACTACCTCGCACAGGCCGAGCGGATGCAGGCCCACGGCAGCCCCGAGCGCATCGAGACCTACCGGCACCTGCTCGACATCCAGGTCGAGTCCTTCGAGCTCATCGACCCGGCGACGACGCGCGTGGAGATCCCGTTCCGCGATACGTCGCTGCCGGCGTACTTCTCGAAGGCTCCCGGCGACGGCCCGAAGCCCGTGCTCATCATGTTCAACGGCCTCGACTCGACCAAGGAGCACATGGTCTCCTCGGCGACGCACCACGAGCTGGCCGCACGCGGCATCTCGACCCTGATGGTCGACTGCCCGGGGTCGGGCGAGGCGCTGCGCCTGCGCGACCTGCACTCGCAGATCGACACCGAGGAGTGGGCCGCCGCGTGCGTCGACTGGCTCGAGGGCCGCGACGACGTCGACGCCGGCCTCATCGGCCTCGTGGGCTGGTCGCTGGGCGGCTACTACGCGCCGCGCGCCGCGGCGTACGAGAAGCGGCTCGCCCTGGTGGTGGCGTGGGGCGCCAACCACGACTGGGGCGCCGTGCAGCGCGCCCGGGTGAAGCGCGAGGGCGAGCGGCCGGTGCCGCACTACTGGGACCACGTGCTGTGGGTCTGGGGCTACGACGACCTGGACGCGTTCCTCGACATGGCCGACGGCGTCAACCTCGAGGGCGTCGTCGAGAGCATCACGGTGCCGTTCCTCATCGCGCACGGCGAGAACGACCGCCAGATCCCGCTGGAGATGGCCTACCGCTCCTACGAGCAGGCGGTGAACAGCCCCAAGAGGGAGCTGCGCGTCTTCACCCCGGCCGAGGGCGGCACCGAGCACATCGGGCTCGACCACCTGCCCTGGTGCCGCGACTTCATCGTCGACTGGGTCGCCGACACCTTCGCCGAGATCCGGTCCGCGCGGTGACCTCGCTCGACAGGGCCGACCCCGAGGGTGCGATCGCCGCCGCAGCGGCGCGCGTCTCGAACTGGGGCCGGTGGGGCGCCGACGACGTCCGCGGCACGATGAACTTCCTCGACGCCGCCAAGCGGCGCGCGGCGGCGTCGCTCATCCGCACCGGCGAGTCGTACTCGCTGTCGCAGCGCTTCGACATGGACGGCCCGCAGAAGGGCTGGCGCCGGCGCACCAACCCGGTTCACACGATGCTCGACACGGGCACGGACGCCGAGGCGGGAGTGCAGGGCTTCCCGCACGGCATCGGCGGGGCCGACGACGTGATCGCGATGCCGCTGCAGTGCTCGACGCAGTGGGACGGCCTCGGCCACATCTTCGACCACGGGCGCGCGTGGAACGGCCGTCGTGCGGGCGAGGTCGTGACCGGTCTCGGCGACGGCGTCACCGGCATCGAGACCGTGGCCGATGTGATCGCGGGACGCGGCGTGCTGCTCGACGTCGGCCGCGCTTACGGCGACGAGAACGGCGAGCTCCCCGACGGGTTCGCCATCACCGTCGAGCACCTCGAGGGCACGATCGCCAGCCAGGGGCCGTCGTCGGAGGTGGGCCGCGGCGACATCGTCGTCGTGCGCACCGGGCAGTACGCCCGGACGCGCCGCGAGGGCTGGGGCGACTACGCCGGGGGAGCGGCCCCCGGGCTGTCGTTCACGACCGCCGACTGGCTGCACTCCACGGAGATCGCCGCGATCGCCACGGACACCTGGGGTTTCGAGGTTCGCCCGAACGAGTTCGACGTCGCGTTCCAGCCGCTGCACCAGGTGGTGATCCCGCACATCGGCCTGTTCATCGGCGAGATGTGGGCGCCCGACGAGCTCGCGGCAGCCTGCGCCGCCGACGGCGTCTACGACTTCTTCCTCACCGCTGCGCCGCTCCCCGTCACGGGGGCGGTCGGCTCACCGGTCAACCCGGTCGCGGTGCGCTGATGGCCGGGCGCCTGGCTGGCAAGGTCGCCGTCATCACCGGGACGGCGTCCGGCCAGGGGGCGGTCGCGGCGCAGCTGTTCGCTTCTGAGGGCGCGGTGGTCGAAGGGTGCGACGTCGGCGACGGCGACGCCTGGGCGGTGGTCGACCTCACCGACGAGGCGGCCGTGCGCGCCTGGCTCGACCAGGTGGGGGAGCGGCACGGCCGCATCGACGTGCTCTACCTCAACGCCGGCGCGACACGGTTCTCCCCGGTGGCCGAGACGTCGCTGGAGGACTGGCGGTTCGTCCTCGCGCACGAGCTCGACGTCGTCTTCCTGCCGGCGAAGCACGCGTGGCCGTGGCTGCAGCGGTCGTCGTCCGCCGCCGTGGTGCTCGTCGGCTCGACCGCGGGTGTCAGCGGCAGCATGACCAACGCCCGGCTGGCGCACACGGTCACCAAGGGCGGCGTGGTCGCGGCGACCAAGCAGCTCGCCGCCGAGGGCGCTCCCCACGGCATCCGCGTGAACTGCGTGAGCCCCGGCATGATCCGCACACCGGCGACCGAGGCCGACCTGCTCGCCGACGATCACCCCATGCGCGGGATCGCCCGCCACATCCCGCTGGGCAGGATCGGGTCGCCCGAGGACGTCGTCCGGGCGGCGCTGTTCCTCGCCTCCGACGAGGCCGCCTACATCACCGGGGCGAACCTCATGGTCGACGGCGGCTGGAGCGCAGTCCTCCCCGGCGCCTGAGTACCTGCTCTGGATGGGTGTGGCGCCGCTCTACCGACGCCGTACCCATCCAACGCGGGTCCCTACCGGCTGAGGAAGGCCGCGATGCGGTCGATGGTGGCGAGGGCCTCGGGCAGGCCGGGCATGTTGAGGTGGCCGTGGGGCACGCCGTGGACGACGTCGACCTCCACCTCGACGCCGGCGTCCGCGAGCTGCTGGGCGTAGCGGACGCCCGACGGGAGCAGGTCGTCGTACTCGCAGACGACGACCAGGTGCGGCGGCAGCCCGGCGACGCCGCCGTGGCCCGGGAACGCGTACGGCACGTCGGCGTCGTTCGGCCCGAGGTAGTTGGCGTTGAGGAACTCCGTGGTCGCGGGCGAGAAGCGCAGTGCCGGCGGCAGCGACGCGATCCGGGCGTCGTGCTCCTCGTCGCCGCTCGCCGGCAGCGGGGCGTGCAGCACCGGGTAGATGAGCGCGGCGCCGTAAGGCGGGCGGCCCTCGTCGCGGAGCCGCTGCGCGACGCCGCCGGCGAGGTTGCCCCCGGCGCTGGCCCCTCCCACGGACCACCGGTCCTGCGGTACGCCGTCGAGCGAGGTCGCCCAGACCGTTACGGCGTGGACGTCGTCATGCGGGACCGGGAAGTGGATCCCGTCGTGGCAGAGCCGGTAGTCGACCGACACGACGACGACGCCGGACCGCGCCGCGATCTCGCGGGCGACGACGTCGGCCTCGGGCATGTCGAGGTCGCCGCCGAGGAACGCGCCGCCGTGCGCCCAGACCAGGCCCGCGGGAGCGGGGCCGGCGTCGCGCCGGTACACCCGCACCGGCACCGGGCCGTGCGGGCCGTCGACGACGACCTCCTCGACGTCGACCTCGGGCGCGGAGTAGCCGGGCACCGCGGCCATGAACGCGTCACGAGCCGCCATGTCCTCGGGCGCGGGCGGGCGATCGTCATGCTCAGCCACGCCGTCCAGCAGAGGCAGCCGCTCCTGCAGGACCGGGACCAGGTGGGGCAGCGCCACAGGTTCCTCCGTCGTCGTAGTGCGATCCGGTGGTCGGGATCGCGCGGCAGAGCGCGCTATGCGACTACCAGTTCGGGGTCAGTGGGGGATGCCGAGCTCGCGGACGGTGCCGTCCGCGCCGGTGAAGGTGAAGGAGTTGTAGGCGACTCGGATCTCGGCGAACTTGTCGTCCTTCAGGCGGTACATGATGATCCCGCGGAAGTCGAACTGGTCGCCCTTCGCGACCGGGCCGAAGATCGTCTCCTCGTGGTCGTCGAGGGCGAGGAAGTTGGTCTCCATCTCGATGGCGAGGGTCTCGTCGTCGCTGACGAACCGCGGCACGACGAGGGTCTCCTTGAACCGGCCCCAGATCTTGGCGTAGTGGTCCTTCATGCCCTGGACGCCGAAGTAGACGAGCGTGCCGTTCTGCATGCGCATGTCCGGCTGGAGGAACTCGTCGAACGCTGTGGCGTCCTCCTCGTTGAACCGCCGGATGTACTCGTCGAACCGGGCCTTCTCCATAGAGCCTCCCGCAGAGCGATCTGGTAGTCGCTTCGCGCGGCTGAGCGCGCGAAACGACTACCAGATCGGGTGATCAGGTCTGAGTGGCGAGCTGCTGCTCGAGCTCGCCGAGGACGCGGTAGCAGTCGAGCACCTGGGCCACCGACGAGTTGGGCTCGCGGCCCTCGCGGATCGCCGCGACGAACTCGCGGTCCTGCAGCTCGATGCCGTTGGTGGAGACGTCGACACCGCTGACGTCGACCGGCTCCTCCTTGCCCGTGACGAGGTCGTCGTAGCGGGCGATGTAGGTGCCGTTGTCGCAGATGTAGCGGAAGAACGTGCCGAGCGGGCCGTCGTTGTTGAACGACAGCGACAGGGTGCAGATCTTCCCGGTCTCGGTGCGCAGCTGGATCGACATGTCCATCGCGATGCCGAGATCCGGGTGGATGGGGCCCTGCACCGCGTTGGCGATCGTGACGCGCTCGCCGGTCTGGTACTGGAACAGGTCGACGGTGTGCGCTGCGTGGTGCCAGAGCAGGTGGTCGGTCCACGAGCGGGCCTGGCCGAGCGCGTTCATGTTGGTTCGGCGGAAGAAGTACGTCTGAACGTCCATCTGCTGGATCGCGAGCTCGCCGTCGACGATCCGGCGGTGGATCCACTGGTGCGACGGGTTGAACCGCCGCGTGTGGCCCACCATCGCGACGAGCCCGGTCTCCTCCTGGACCCGCTGCACCTCGAGCGCGTCGGCCCACGAGTCGGCGAGCGGGATCTCCACCTGCACGTGCTTGCCGGCGCGCATCGCCGCGATGGATTGCGAGGCGTGCAGCTGGGTCGGCGTGCAGAGGATGACGGCGTCGACGTCGTCGCGCGCGAGCGCCTCGTCGAGTTCGGTGGTCGCGTGCGGGGCGCCGTACTTCGCGGCCACCTCCTCGGCCTGCTCGAGACGCCGGCTCACGATCGAGGTGATGCTGACGCCGTCGATGTTCTTGAGGCCGTCGAGGTGCTTGATGCCGAAGGCGCCGGCTCCGGCGAGGGCGATGCGCATGGTCCTGCTTCCAGTCGTGGAGGGATCGGTCGTCAGTCGACGGGCTCGAGCACGAGGTGGCCGACGGCGGTGTTGCTCGCGGGCACGTGGTAGAAGCGGTGCAGCTCCTGCACGCGGTCGCCGAGCGCGCCGCGCATGATCAGCCACATCACCATCTCGATGCCCTCGGAGCCGGTCTCGCGCAGGTACTCGATGTGCTGGATCGAGGCCGCGGTCTCGGGGTCGTCGACGACGAGGTCGAGGAACCGGTTGTCCCACTCCTGGTTGATGAGGCCGGCACGTGCTCCCTGGATCTGGTGGCTCATGCCGCCCGTGCCCCAGACCTGCACCGACAAGTCCTCCTCGTACGACTCCACCGCGCGGCGGATGGCCTTGCCGAGGTTGTAGCAGCGGCGGCCGGTGGGGGCCGGGTACTGCACCACGTTGACGGCGAGCGGGATGACCTTCGTCGGCCATGCCTCGCGCTGCCCGTACACCAGCGACATCGGCACGGTGAGGCCGTGGTCGACGTCGAGCTCGTTGATGAGCGTGAGGTCGAACTCGTCGAGGATGAGCGACTGCGCGAGGTGCGCCGCGAGCTCGGGATGGCCCTCGACGACGGGGACCGGGCGCGGGCCGTAGCCCTCGTCGCACGGCTGGAACGACGCCGCCGTGCCCAGCGCGAAGGTCGGGATCACGCTGAGGTCGAACGCCGACGCGTGGTCGTTGTAGACGAGGATGACGACGTCCGGCGGATCGGCGTCGGCCCACTTCTTGGTCCACTCGTAGCCGGCGAACACCGGCTGCCAGTAGGGCTCCTCGGTCTTGCCGAGGTCGACGGCCATGCCGATGGCGGGGACGTGGCTGGTGGTCAGACCAGCGGTGATGCGTGCCATGTCAGGACGGCCTCTCGCTCTTCGAGCGCCAGCCGTCGGGGCTGCGGCCGCCGGCGAGCATCATGGCCTGGTACTCCTCGACGGTGTACTCGGTCATGGTGCTCACCGCCTGCACGTAGGACAGCCCGTCGCTGGCGAAGATCTTGGACAGGAAGTAGACGTTGCCGCCGAGGTCGAGCATGCGCTGGAAGTCGCGGTCGAGGACCGCCTGCTTCTGCTCCTCGGACATCGGCCACCCGTCGAGGTAGGCCCGCTCGTCGGCGTGGAACCGGTCGCGGTTCTCCGCCTTCATGAGCGACATGCACATCTGGTTGAGGTGGTACCCCTGCCGCGACCGCTCCGCCGTGAAGACGGTGGTGCCGGGGATGTCGTCGAGCTCGGAGTTGTCGACCATCAGTCCTCCCAGTACAGCCGGGTGGGGTTGTCCACGAGCAGGCGCCGCTGCAGGTCCTCGGCGGGGGCGATGCGCGGGATGACGTCGACCAGCAGGCCGTCGTCGGGCATGTGGCTCTTCATGTTGGGGTGCGGCCAGTCGGTGCCCCAGAGCACGCGGTCCGGGAACCGCTCGACGACGGTGGCGGCGAACGGCCGGACGTCGGAGTACAGCGGCGGGCCCTCGAGCGACAGGCGCTCGGGGCAGCTGACCTTGCTCCAGACGTCGGGCCCGGACTCCATGAACCTCAGGAACTGGCCGAACTCGTCGCCGTCGACGGGCTTGGAGACGTCGGGCCGGCCCATGTGGTCGACGACGACCGGCACGCCGAGCGAGGTGAAGAGGTTCCAGCGCTCGGCGAGGTCGGCCGCCTCGAAGTAGACGACGACGTGCCAGCCGAGCGGCGCGATCCGCTCGACGAGCGCGCGGTAGTAGGCGTCGGGCTTCGGATCGACGAGCCGCTTCACGAAGTTGAACCGGACGCCGCGGACGCCGGCCCCGTGCATGTCGCGCAGCTCGTCGTCGGTGACCGACGGCCGGATCGTGGCCACGCCGCGGGCCCGGCCGCCGGAGCTGCGCAGCGCGTCGACCATCGCGGAGTTGTCGGCGCCGTGGCAGGTGGCCTGCACGACCACCTGCCGGTCGAACCCGAGGAAGTCGCGCAGGGCGAAGAGCCGGTCCTTGCCGGCGTCGACCGGCGTGTACTTGCGCTCGGGCGCGTACGGGAACTCGTCGCCGGGGCCGAACACGTGGCAGTGGGCGTCGACGGCGCCGGCCGGCGGAACGTACGACGGCTTCGTGGGAGACGGGTGGAAGACCAGCCAGTCGGCGTCGGGCGTGAACGTCGTCATCGCTACAGCCCCTTGGCCGTGAGCGACGCGTCGAGGCGCGGGTAGACCCGGCGGGCGTTGCCGCTGAACACCTGCGCGCGCTGGTCGTCGGTGAGGTCGAGCGCGTCGACGTAGCGCTTGGTGTCGTCGAAGTACTGCCCCGTCGTGGGGTCGATCCCGCGGACGGCGCCCACCATCTCCGACCCGAAGAGGATGTTGTCGAGGTCGATCACGTCGAACAGCAGGTCGATGCCGGGCTGGTGGTAGACGCAGGTGTCGAAGTAGACGTTCTTCATCACGTGGGTGTCGAGCGACGGCTTCTTGAGCATGTCGGCCAGGCCCCGGTAGCGGCCCCAGTGGTAGGGCACCGCCCCGCCGCCGTGGGGGATGACGAGGCGCAGATCCGGGAAGTCGGCGAACAGGTCGCCCTGGATCAGCTGCATGAAGGCCGTGGTGTCGGCGTTGATGTAGTGCGCGCCGGTCGCGTGGAACACCGGGGTGCACGACGCCGACACATGGCTCATCGCGGGCAGGTCGAGCTCGACCATGGCCTCGTAGACGGGGTACCAGTACCGGTCGGTGAGAGGCGGCGACGACCAGCGGCCGCCGCTCGGGTCGGGGTTGAGGTTGATCCCGACGAAGCCCATGTCGACGCAGCGGCGCAGCTCGGCGATCGCGGCGTCGAGCGGCTCGCCCGCCGTCTGCGGCAGCTGGGCCACTCCGATGAACGTGTCGGGGAACAGGTCGACGACGCGCGCGATCAGGTCGTTGCAGGCCTGCGCCCAGGCGACGCCGACCGCGAGATCGCCCTCGTGGTGGGCCATCGCAGACGCGCGGGGCGAGAAGATCGTCATGTCGGCGCCGCGCTCGCGCAGCAGCCGCAGCTGGTTCTGCTCGATGCTCTCGACGATCTCGTCGTCGGAGATCGCGGGGTAGGCGGGCGCGGGTGCGCCGTCGAGGAACGCCTGAAGCTGGCTCTCGCGCCACTCGTTGTGGGGAGCCGGGGCCGTCGTGTAGTGGCCGTGGCAGTCGATGATCACGCGGTGCTCTCCTGGTCGGGCACGTCGGTCAGGTCGGTCAGGTCGGAGTCGGGCTGCCGGCGCATGGCGGCGAGGACCGCGTCGACCATGCCGAGGGTGGACCCGGCCCCGACCGCCTCGGGGAACTGCGCGGCCCAGCGCTGGCGCTGCACCGCGGCGAGCGACATGTGCGGCTCGACGCCGGCCTCGGCGACGGTGGCCGCGGCCTCCTCCATCTCCTCCGAGCGCCGCTTGCCGTGCTGCAGCGACCGCGAGACGAAGTAGCCCGCGACGGCCTCCCAGTCGGCCGGCGGGAGGATGTTGGGCAGCGAGTCGAGCACGTCGCGCTCGACGCCGAACGTGCGCGCGGTGAGCAGCGACTCGGCCAGCAGCGACTCGAGCCCCTTGACGATGACCGACCGGCAGAGCTTCGTGGCCGCTGCGCGGCCGACCTCGTCGGACACCACCTCGACGCTCGTGATCCCGTACGCGCCAGCCGTAGCGGCGAACTCAGCGGCGTGCGGGCCGCCGAGCAGGAACGGCGATCCCAGGCGCTTCGGGCCGATCGGCGACATGAGCGCCGCCTCGACGTACCGGCCGCCCGCGGCGTCGACCGCCGCGGCCGCCGCCTGCTTGTGGCCGGGCGAGGAGGAGTTGAGGTCGAAGAACCAGGCGCGGGGCGCGATGCCGGCGGTGACCGACTCTGCCGCGGCGACGCACTGGGCGGCGGTGACAGCGCTGACGACGAGGTCGGCGCCCCGGACCGCCGCGGGCGCGGAGCCCGCGGCCGCGATGCCGAGCTCCGCCGCATTGCGCGACGCCGGGCTCGCCGGGTCGACGAAGGCGGTGTCCCAGGCGGAGAGGTCGCGGATCCCGGCCGCGCGCAGCTCCTCGACGAACGTGCGGCCCACCTCGCCGAGCCCGATCAGGGCGACGCGCGTCATGACCTGCTCCAGACCGACGTGGGCACGAGCACCTCTCCGCGCATGAGCAGGCGGGCGGTGCGCAGGAGTGCAGCGCGGCGCACGTCGGGCAGCGGTCCGGACGTGTCGACGTCGAGCGTGACGGTGAAGAAGCCCGTGGGGTGCTCGACGACGACGTCGAGCGGACCGTCGGCTGGCGGCACCTCGGCGACGTCGGCGGCGACGGAGCCGGGGAGCAGGCAGGCGGTGGCGACCGACACCGCCCCGAGGACGCCGATGGCCTCGTGGACGCGGTGGGGGATGAGCGTGCGGGTCGAGACGTGGCCGCCGTCGGCAGGCGCCGACAGCAGCGACATCTTCGGGACCGTCTGCTTCTCGACGTCGCCGAGGTTCATGAGCGGGCCCGCCGCGAGCCGCACCTCCTCGATGCGCGCCTTCACCTCGGGCATCGCCTCGATCTCGGCCGGCGTCTCGGCGCCGGTGAGCCCGAGGTCGGCGGCGGCGATGCAGACCACGGGCATCCCGTTGTCGATGCAGGTGACGCGGAGCCCGGCGATCTCGTCGACCACGTTGCCGGTGGGCAGCAGAGCGCCGCACGACGAGCCCGCGGTGTCGGCGAACTCCAGGGGGATCGGCGCGTGACGGCCAGGGACGCCGTCGATGCGCGCGTCGCCGTCATAGCGGACGCCGCCGCCCGGGGTCTGCACGTAGGCGGTCGCAAGGGTGTCGGTGTTCTCCATCCAGATCCGCACCGGCGTCACGCCGTCGACGGCGTCGACCAGGCCGTGCTCGATGGCGAAGGGCCCGACCGCGGCGAGCATGTTGCCGCAGTTCTGCGAGTCGGAGACCTCGGGGCGGTCGGGCCAGACCTGGAGGAACAGGTAGTCGACGTCGGCGTCGTCGCGCTCGGACGCCGAGACGACCGCGACCTTGGAGGTGAGCGGGTGGGCGCCGCCGACTCCGTCGATCTCGCGGGCGTCGGGCGACCCCATCGCGGCGAGCAGCACCGCGTCGCGCGTCGCGCGGTCGGCGGGGAGCGAGCCGCGCAGCAGCACGAGCCCCTTCGACGTCCCGCCGCGCATGAGGTCGGCCGGCACCGCGGTCTGGGTCACGGCTGCGCGGGCCCGTCGTAGTCGACGTAGCGCAGGCCCTTCTCGGCCAGCCGCTCGCGCATGGAGTAGATGTCGAGCCCGAGCTCGCCGGCTGCGAGGCGCTCCCGCTTCGAGGCCTCGTTCGCCTCGCGCGCCTGCGCCCTCTCGAGCACGGCCGCGGCGTCCTCGCGGCGCACGCGCACGACGCCGTCGTCGTCGGCCACGATCACGTCGCCAGGGCGGACGTCGACGCCGGCGATCACGATCGGCACCTGGCAGTCGCCGGGTGTCTCCTTGACCGTGCCCTGGGCGCAGATCGCCTTGGCCCACACGGGGAACTGCATCTCGGTGAGCGTGGCGACGTCGCGCACGCCGGCGTCGATCACCAGGCCGCGGACGCCGTGGGCCCTCAGGCTCTCGGCGAGCAGGTCGCCTAGGTAGCCGTCGTCGCAGGGGCTGGTCGGCGTCACCACGAGGATGTCGCCGGGCTGCGCCTGCTCGACCGCGACGTGGAGCGTCCAGTTGTCGCCGGGCGCGACGGTGGCGGTGAGGGCGTTGCCGGCAATGCGGGCGGGCCGGTAGATCGGCCGCAGCCGGTGGTGCAGCAGACCGGTGCGCCCCTGCGCCTCGTGCACCGTGGCGCTGCCCAGCTCGGCCAGCGCGTCGACGAGCGCGAGGTCGGTGCGCGGTGTGTTGCGGACGACGACGGGCACCGGGGCTCCCTGGGATCAGCGGCGTCGGGACGTGGGCCGGGGCCACCACCCTCCACCTAGCGGCGCCAGGTCGGATACGGTCTGGTTCCGTCCAACGGAATGCAGGGGAGTGCGATGACCAGGGATGCCCGACCGTCGGTGACGTCGCGCGTCCTGTCGATCCTCGCCGCCTTCGACGAGCGCCACCCGCGGCTCACCCTCACCGAGATCGCGACGTCGTCGGGCCTGCCGGTGAGCACCGCGCACCGGCTCGTGGGCGAGCTCGTCGCGTGGGATGCGCTCGAGCGCGACCTCGACGGCCGCTACGTCGTCGGCCGGCGGCTCTGGAAGGTGGGCACGCTCGCTCCGGTCGCGCGCGAGCTGCGCGAGGCTTCGCTGCCTGCGATGCAGGACGTCTACGAGGCCACGCGCGAGAACGTCCAGATCGCGGTGCGCGAGGGCACCACCGCGCTCTACGTCGAGTCGATCCGCGGCAAGCAGTCCGTGCCTGTCCTGAGCCGGCCGGGCGTCCCGCTGCCGCTGTACTCCACCGGCGTCGGCAAGGTGCTGCTCGCGTGGGCGCCGCGCGACGTCGTCGAGGCCGTGCTCGACGACCTGAAGCCGCTCACCCGCTACACGATCACCGAGCGCGGCCGGATGCTGCGGGAGCTCGCCGGCGTCCGCCGCCACGGCTACGCGCGCACGGTCGAGGAGATGGGCCTGGGCACCTGCTCGATCGCCGTCCCCGTCGTCGACGCCGACGAGCGCGTGGTCGCAGCGCTCGGCCTCGTCACCAGCACCGTGCGCCGCGACCTCGCCAAGTTCGTCCCCGCCCTCCAGGTCGCCTCCGCCTCCATCACCCGCCGCATGGCCCTGTAGACCCACGTCGAACCCAGGAAATCCCGCAAGAACCGGGCTGGTTTCGCGGGATTTCGTGGGTTCGACGTGGTCTGGCCGGCTTCCGATGGGTGGAAACTGGGGATGGTGGCGGCTGCCGACCACCGGGAGCATCGGGGCATGCGAACCCAGGTCGCCATCGTCGGCTCCGGCCCGTCCGGGCTCCTCCTCTCCCAGATCCTCGCGCAGCACGGCATCGAGTCCGTGATCGTCGAGAACCGCTCGCGCGAGTACGTCCTCGCCCGGGTCCGCGCCGGCGTCATCGAGCACGGCGGCGTCGACGTCCTCACCGAGTACGGCGTCGCCGACCGGCTGCACCGGGAGGGCCAGCGCCATGACGGCGTCTACCTCCAGTGGCCCGGCGAGCGCCGTCGCATCGACTTCGTGGAGTCGTGCGGCCACTCGGTGTGGGTCTACGGCCAGACCGAGATCACCAAGGACATGATCGGGATCCGCCAGGCCGCGGGCCAGCAGATCTTCTGGGAGGTGTCGGACACCGCGATCGTCGACGCCGACACAGACCACCCGAAGGTCACGTTCGTCGATGCCGACGGCAACCCGCAGGTGATCGAGGCCGACTACGTCGCGGGCTGCGACGGCTTTCACGGCGTCTCCCGCCAGACGATCCCCGAGTCGGTGCGCTCGGTCCGCCAGCGCGTCTACCCGTACGCCTGGCTCGGCATCCTGGCCGAGGTGGCGCCGTCCACGGACGAGCTCATCTACGCGATCCACCCCGACGGCTTCGCGATGCACTCGATGCGGTCGGAGAAGGTGAGCCGGCTGTACCTGCAGGTCGCGCCGGACGACGACATCGCGAACTGGTCCGACGACCGCATCTGGGAGGGCCTCTCGACCCGGATGGCGCTCGAGGGCTGGTCGCTGGCCACCGGCCCGACGCTGGAGAAGTCGATCACGCCGATGCGCAGCTTCGTGAGCGCCCCGATGCGCTGGGGCCGGCTCTTCCTCGCCGGCGACGCGTCGCACATCGTGCCGCCCACCGGCGCCAAGGGCCTCAACCTCGCGATCGCCGACGTCAAGCGCCTCGGGCTGGCGCTCGCCTCGAAGATCAACGACGGCAGCGACGAGCTCATCGACCGCTACTCCGACGACGCGCTGGAGCGGGTGTGGCAGTCGACCCACTTCTCGTGGTGGATGACGTCGATGCTGCACGTGCCCGCGGCCGACGACCCCGACCGCGACTTCCTGCTCCAGATGCAGCTGACGCAGCTCCACAACGTCACCAGCAACCCGACCTCCATGCGCTACCTCGCCGAGAACTACACCGGCGCCGTCCTCCCCTGGCCGTAGGAGTGCCCATCTGGATGGGTGAGCGACGCCTATTGCCGTCGCTCACTCATCCAGAGCGGGTACGCGCAGGGGACGGCCAGCGGGCCCACAGGGAACCCACAGGTTGGCGGAGCACCCTCGTGGTGTGACGAGCGTGCAGGGGTCCTACGCCGGTGCCCGGAACGACGAGGGCGTGCGCCAGCGTGTGCTCGTCGTCGATGACGAGGTGCACATCGCCGAGGCGCTGACCACGAGCCTGCGCCACGTCGGCTACGACGCCCGGTCGGTGTACGACGGGCGGGGCGCCCTCGACGGCGCCCGCGAGTGGTCGCCCGACCTGCTGCTCCTCGACGTCATGCTCCCCGACATGACGGGCTACGACGTCTGCCGCGAGCTCGTGATGTCTGGCCACGACGCCGGCGTGATCTTCCTGTCCGCCCGCGACGAGGTGTCGGACCGGATCCGCGGGTTCGGCGTCGGCGCCGACGACTACGTCACCAAGCCGTTCAGCCTCGAGGAGGTCGTGGCCCGGGTGCGCGCCGTGCTGCTGCGCCGCGAGCGCAGCCGCCGCGCCGAGCCGCAGGGCTCGGTGCTGCGCTACCAGGACCTCGAGCTCGATGACGAGAAGCACCTCGTCACCCGCGCCGGGAGCCCGGTCGACCTGTCGCCGACGGAGTACACGCTGCTGCGCTTCCTGCTGGCCAACCCCGAGCGTGTGATGTCGAAGGAGCAGATCCTCGACCACGTCTGGCACTACGACTTCAACGGCAGCGGCAACGTCGTCGAGACGTTCGTCAGCACCCTGCGCAAGAAGCTCGACGCCACCGGCCCGCGGCTGATCCAGACCGTGCGCGGCTTCGGCTACGTGCTGCGCGCGGACAGCCGATGAGGCGCGCGCGGTCGCTGCGGTTCCGCCTGGTGGCGGCAGCCGTCGTGACCGCGATGCTCGGCCTGCTCGTCGTCAACGTCGTCGCGGTCGTCGCCCTGCGCAGCTACCTGCTCGACCAGGTGGACGCGTCGCTCGCAGCCGTGCCCCTGGGCCCGGGCGGTGGCGCCCGGCCGCCGCAGTCGTCGACGTCGGGCACGACGACCACCCAGGGCACCTCGACGCAGATCCCCGCGCCCAGCGGCACGCAGGGCACGCCCAACCAGCAGTTCCTCGACAACCGCTACTTCGCCCGTCTCGACCCGACGACGGGAGCCGTCGCCGACAGCGTCAGCGGCCCTGCGCTGCAGAGCCTCGCGGCGCCGGACCTGTCGGGCATCAGCGCGGCCATCGCGGCCGGTGGCACGCTGCCGACCGACGTCATCTGGCTCGCGGACGAGGCCGGCAATCCAGAGGCCTACCGGGCCCGCATCGTGGTGCCGCCGGCGGGCAGCGGCCAGACGCAGATCATGGTGGTGGCCACGTCCCTCTCCGACGTCGACGCCACGGTCCGCCAGGTCGCGCTCGTCGATGCCGGCGTGAGCGTGCTGGTCATCCTCGGGCTCATCGGGCTCGGGACGGTGCTCGTCCGCGTCGGCCTGCGCCCGCTCGACGACGTCGAGGACGCCGCCCAGCGCATCGCGGCCGGCGACCTCGACGCCCGCGCGCCGCACGCCGAGGACGCCACCGAGGTCGGCAGCCTCGCCCGAACGTTCAACGGCATGGTCGACGCCGTGGCCGGGGCGCTCGGCGAGCGCGATGCCAGCGAACGCAGGCTGCGGCAGTTCCTCGCCGACGCCAGCCACGAGCTGCGCACCCCGCTCACCTCGATCCGTGCGTGGGCCGAGCTGTTCCGCCAGGGCGCGATCCCGGCGTCGGACGAGGCGCTCGGCGCGCTCGCGCGCATCGAGGCCGACGCCGCGCGCATGGGGGTGCTGGTCGACGACCTGCTCCTGCTCGCCCGGCTCGACCAGCATCCCGAGCTCCGGCTCGCGCAGGTCGATCTCGGCGCCCTGGTCGTCGACGTCGTCGAGTCCCTCTCGGCCACAGCCGCCGACCACGACGTGCGGGTCGACGCCGCGCGCGGCAGCGACGTCGTCGGCGACGACGAGGCGCTGCGCCGCGTCGTGGCCAACCTCGTGCGCAACGCGCTGCTGCACACGCCTGCCGGCACCCACGTGCGCGTGCATGTGCAGCGGCTGGTGTCGAGCGTGCGGCTCGACGTTGTCGACGACGGACCGGGCATGGCCCCCGAGGTGGCGGGACAGGTCTTCGAGCGCTTCTACCGGCCCGACTCCGGCCGTTCGCGCGCCGTGGCCGGCAGCGGCCTGGGCCTGGCGATCGTGCGCTCCCTGGTGGAGGCGCACGGCGGATCCGTGCGCCTCGACACAGCGCCCGGCCGCGGCTGCGCCTTCACCGTCGAGCTGCCGGTCGCACTCGCTCAGCGATCCGCTGACCGACCCACAGCCCGCCCCCAGGTTCTCGAAAGCCTCCCCACGGGCTGACTTCCTAGCGTCGAGGACGCCGGGCCCGCGGCCGCCTGCAACGCAGGCCGCGGCGCCGGACCGACCTCGACGAAAGGGAAGACCCATGCCCTCCCCGACCGCACCCCGCGGATCGCAGCGATGAGCGCGACCGGAGCCTCCCGCCGCACCCGCCGGCAGTGGCTGCTCAACTCCGCACTCGTCCTCGTCCTCGTGGGCGTCGTCGTCGGCGGCTACCTGATCGCCACCGGCGGCAGCTCCACCGCGGTCGACGCATCGAGCGTGCGGACGACGGCGGTCCGCACGGCCGACGTCACCGCGACGGTCAGCGCCGACGGCACGGTCGAGGCCGTCGACGAGGTCGCTGCCAACTTCGAGACCTCCGGGACCATCAAGACCATCAAGGTGAAGGTGGGCGACACCGTCGCCGAGGGCCAGGTCGTGGCCAAGCTCGAGACCGCGGACGCCGAGCGCGCCCTCACGGTCGCGGAGCTGCAGCTCGACTCCGCCCAGGAGCAGCTCGACAACGCCGAGGCCGGCACCACCACGACCGACCCCCAGACCGGCACGAGCACCACGACGGTCAGCGCGTCGCAGGTGGCCAGCGCCAAGGCGCAGGTCATCCAGGCGCAGGCCGATGTCGACGATGCCGAGGCCGCCGTCGAGGCGACCACCCTGCGCGCACCGATCAGCGGCACCGTGCTCCAGGTCAACGGCAAGGTGGGCTCGACCTCGGGCTCGTCGAGCTCGTCGTCGGCCGCCCAGGGCGGCGCGGGCACCTCGACCACCTCGACGTCGGACTTCGTCGTCATCGCCAACGTGCGCAAGCTCCAGGTCTCGATCTCCGTGCCGGAGAGCGACATCGGCTCGCTCGAGGTGGGCCAGAAGGCCTCCGTCACGTTCCCGGCCGTCGACGGCGCTGAGGCCGTCGGGGTCATCACCAGCATCGACCCGGTGCCGACGACGTCCAACAGCGTCGTGTCCTACGGCGTCGTCGTGCGGCTCTACCAGGTGCCGGCGTCGGTCCGGCTGGGCCAGACCGCGTCGGTCACCGTCACGACGGAGTCGGCCACGGATGCGACCGTCGTGCCGTCGACCGCCGTCACCACGTCGGGCGACCGGTCGACCGTGACCCTCCTCGAGAACGACCAGCAGGTCGTGACTCCCGTCGAGCTCGGAGTCGTGGGCGACACGTTCACCCAGATCACGAGCGGCGTCGCGGTGGGCGACCAGGTGGTGCTGACGACGGCCACGTCGAGCGACAGCTCGAGCACGCAGAACCAGTTCCCCGGCGGCTTCCCCGGCGCCGGGGGCGGCGCCCCGCCTGCGGGCATCGGCGGCGGCCCGGGCGGCAACTGATGAGCACGACGGCGGACGGGCGCTTCGTCGCCCCCCTGGACGACCTTCTCCAGCCCGCTCCGGAGGCCACCCCGGCCGGGGGCGGTGGCGCGCCTGCCGTATCCGTGCCCGTGATCGACGTCCGCCAGGCCACCAAGACCTACGGCTCCGGAGACACCGCGGTGCGCGCGGTCCGCGGGGTCGACCTGGTGGTCGAGCGCGGCGAGTACGTCGCGGTGATGGGTGCATCCGGCTCGGGCAAGTCCACGCTCATGAACGTGCTGGGCTGCCTCGACGTCCCGAGCACCGGGCAGTACCTGCTCGACGGGCTCGACGTCGCCGAGATGGACGAGCACGCCCTCGCGCTGGTCCGCAACCGGCGCATCGGCTTCATCTTCCAGGCGTTCAACCTCATCCCGCGCACCGACGCCCTGTCGAACGTGGAGATCCCGATGGCCTACGCCCGCGTGCCGCGCCGCGAGCGGCGCGAGCGCGCACTGGCCGCCCTCGAGCTCGTGGGCATGGCCGACCGGGCGCACCACAACCCCAACGAGCTGTCCGGGGGCCAGCAGCAGCGGGTCGCTGTCGCCCGCTCGCTGGTCATGTCGCCGTCGCTCATCCTCGCCGACGAGCCCACGGGCAACCTCGACAGCGAGTCGACCGACGAGGTGCTGGCGGTGCTCGACCGGCTCAACCGGATGGGCCGGACGATCGTGGTCATCACCCACGAGGACCACGTGGTGCGCCACGCGCAGCGACGGGTCGAGATGCGCGACGGCCGGATCGTCGCCGACGAGCCGACGGCGGTGCCGGCATGACGTCGTCCGATGTCCTGCGCTCGGCGCTGCGCGGCCTGTCCGCCAACCGGTTGCGCTCCGCGCTCACCATGCTCGGCATCCTCATCGGCGTCGCGGCCGTGATCCTGCTCGTCGCGGTGGGCAACGGCTCCGCCGTGGCGATCCAGGAGCGGCTGCAGGCCCTGGGCACCAACACCCTCACGGTCTCGGCCAACGCCGGCTTCGGCGCGATGGGCGGGCAGACCCGCACGAACAGCCAGAGCCTCACGATGGCGACGGTCGCGGCGCTCGAGGACAAGGATGCGGCCCCCGACGTCGAGTCGGTCTCACCGGTGCAGTCGACGACGTCGACCGTCGCCGTCGGCTCCACCAGCGAGTCGGTGTCGGTGACCGGCACGGTGCCGACGTGGTTCGTCGCCACCAACAAGGAGCTCTCGAGCGGGTCGTTCTTCGGCGCACAGGACGTCGAGGATCACGCACGCGTCGTCGTCCTCGGCTCGAGCACCGCGGAGGACCTCTTCCCCGAGGGCGACGCCGTCGGCTCGACGGTCTCGCTCGGCGGCCAGACCTGGCAGGTGGCCGGCGTCCTCGCCGAAGCCGACTCGACGGGGCCGACCGACAGCAACGCGCTCGTGGTCGCACCACTCACGACGGTGCGCGACACGCTCGCCGGCTACGGCGCCCTGTCGAGCATCACGGTGCAGGCCACGTCGGCCGACACCGTGACCCTGGCCCAGAACGAGGTCGAGGCCGTCCTCGACCACGTCCTCGGCGTCTCGTCGTCGGACCAGGCGACCTACCGGGTGCTCAACGCCTCGCAGCTGCTCGACACCGCGACCGAGTCGGCGGACACGTTCACCGTCCTGCTGGCCGCCGTCGCCGCGATCAGCCTGCTCGTCGGCGGCATCGGCGTCACGAACATCATGCTGGTCACCGTCACGGAGCGGACCCGCGAGATCGGCATCCGCAAGGCGCTCGGCGCCCGGCGCGGATCGATCCTCGCGCAGTTCCTGGCCGAGGCGACGATCCTCTCGCTGCTCGGAGGCGCCCTGGGCGTGCTCGTCGGCGTCCTCGGATCGCGCTTCCAGATCTCCGGCACGACCCCTGTGATCGTGCCGGCGTCCATCCTGCTGGCGTTCGGCGTGTCCGCCGCCATCGGGCTCTTCTTCGGCAGCGTGCCGGCCAACCGGGCCGCGCGGCTGCTCCCCGTCGAGGCGCTGAGGTACCAGTGAGCAACGAGACCCTCCTCCACACGCCCCCGAGCACGGTCGACGAGGACGAGCTCGTCGACGCGCTCCACGTCGCGCCGCCCTCGAGGCGGTCGCTCCTCGCCACACGCGTGCTCGGCGCGCTGCTGCTCGTCGCCGTCGGCGCGGTGGCCGGCATCTGGTGGCAGGGCCGCGACAGCGGTACGACGGCGGGCGGCTTCCCGTCGATGGCGTCGGGCCAGATGCCGTCGGGCTTCCCGAGCGGCATGGCGATGCCCGGCCAGCAGGGCGGTACCGGCACGGGGTCCAGCAGCGGCACGTCCGGCACGTCCCCCGGCGCAACAGGGTCGGGGACCTCGAGCTCCTCGTCGGTGCCGGCCGTCGTCGGCACGGTCGTCAAGGTCGACGGCGACGTCATCACGGTCAAGGACCTCGGCGGCACGCTGCACGAGGTGCGCACGACCGACGCCACGAAGGTCACCGTGACCGACACCGTCACGGTCGACGACCTCGCGGCCGGCCAGACCGTCGCCGTCGCGGGCACGAAGGCCGACGACGGCTCCGTCGACGCCACCTCCGTCGCCACCCGCTGATCCCCGCTCGTCCCTCCTGCGAAGAAGGCTCCCCATGCAGCTCACCCCCGTCCGTCGCGCGACCGCCGCCGCGTCCATCGCCGTAGGCGCCGTCCTCCTTCTCGCAGCCTGCGGCTCCAGCGCGGCGTCGACGTCGGACCCTGCGCCCACGTCGTCGGCGTCCGCGTCCTCGGGCGGCGCGCAGCCGTCGGGCGCTCCCTCGGAGCTCGCGGCGCAGCAGGAGAAGATCGCCCAGTGCCTCGAGGCCGCCGGCATCGACGGCAGCCAGGTGCCTGGGATGGGGCAGCGCCCCACCGGCATGCCGAGCGGGATGCCCTCCGGCGCCCCCGGCGACGGCCAGCCGCCGAGCGGCATGCCCACCGGCATGCCGAGCGGGATGCCGTCGGGCGGCCCCGGGCAGGGCGGGATGCCGCAGGTCAGCGACGAGGTCAAGGCCGCGCTCGACGCGTGCGGGCTGTCGCTTCCGAGCGGCCCGGGCGCACCCGGCGGGCAGGGCGGCCAGCCGTCCGCGGCGGCCAGCGGCTGACCGCTCCACGAGACCCGCGGGCGGGGCAGGTCCCCCGACTCCCCGCCCGCGGCCCTAACCGCTCTGGAGGGGTGAGACGTCGGCCCACCGACGCCCCACCCCTCCAGAGCGAGTACGCGCGGGATGTTTGGGAGCGGTCCACCGGTGGAACAACGCGCCCCGGCAGAGGGGAGAGTTCCGCGTGGGCTCCGATCAGCGGGACGCCGTGCGTCCCGGCCTCTCGACGTCCGCATACCTCCCGAGCACGTCGCCTGACGACCGGTCGGCGGTGCTGGTCGTCGAGGGCGACATCGACATCGCGACGGCGCCGCAGCTCAGCGAGCGCATCCTCGAGCATGTCTCCGCGACCGATGGCGACGTCGTGCTCGACATGTCCGGCGTCCCGTTCATGGACTCCTCGGGCCTCGCGGTCCTCCTCATCGCCCAGCAGCGGTTGACGCCTCAGGGCCGTCGGCTGGCCCTGCGCGGTGCGCAGCCACCGGTGATCTCGGCTCTTCGGATGTCGCGGCTCGACGCCGTCATCCCGCTGGAGGGCGACCGGGCATGACCTCGTCGTGGTCGCTCACCCTCGACCCCGATCCCACCAGCGTCCGGGAGGCGAGGTTCTTCGTCGCCGACCGGCTGCACCGGCTCGACCCGCCCGTGGCGGGCTCCCTCATCGACACCGTCGTCCTGCTCACCAGTGAGCTGGCGAGCAACGCCGTGCTCCACGGGCGCTCGACGTTCACGGTCGTCGTGGCCCGCCGGGCGGATTCGATCCGGGTCGAGGTGCGCGATCTGAGCCGCAGCCTTCCGCGGCGCCGCTCGTACAGCCTCACCGCCACCACCGGCCGCGGCGTGGCGCTCGTGCAGGACCAGTCCGACCGCACCGGGGTCGACCTGCACGCCGACGGCAAGACGGTGTGGTTCGAGATCGACGTCGTCCGCTCCGGACGGCCGTCGCCGTCCGCCGCCGCTCCGGACGACGGCGCGGCAGGACGTGGGGAGCGGGTCTCATGATGCCGCTGGCCGACAGCGGGCGCTGATGCCCGAGCGCCTGGCCGAGCCCTTCGCCGTCGATCCCCGCGCCGAGCGCCCGCGCGGCCGCTTCAGCCTGCTCGCGGTGATCTCCGTCGCCGTCGTCGCGACCGTGGTCGTCGTCTCGTTCCTCAGCGCGGCGGCGCTGCCGTCGGCCGAGATGCGCGTCGTGCTCATGACGGCGTGGATCGTGCTCGGCGTCGTGGGCCTCATCGTCTACCGCGTGCGCGCCCGTGTGGTCGCCGAGCCGCGCCTGGCATGGGCGAGCGCCGGCGTCACCGTGTCGGTGATCGCGGCGCTCCTGCACTACATCTCGCACCCGGCCGTCTTCCCCACGCGCGGTCCGCTCGGCACGGGCGACCAGGCGTCGTCGATGCTCTTCGTCATCTTCAACGCGGCTCTGTTCGCCGCCGGGATCGGAGCGCTCGCGAGATCGTCCCGTCGTGCCGCGACGGTGTTCGCCTGGGCCGGCTCGGTTCTGGCGCTCCTGGTGGCGGTGTCGTTGCTCCCGATGCCGGAGCTGCTCGGGCCCGGAGGCACCTACTCGACCCTCCAGCTGCGCACCAACCTGGTGGTCGGCCTCGTCGGGCTCATCGTCTCTGCCGCGTGGTTCCGCACCCAGAGCCCGACGGCGACCGCGCTCGACAGCTGGTACGGCGTCGCGATGCTGTTCGCGAGCGCCTCGATCCTGGTGGGCACGGTGCCGAGCCAGCGCTTCGACGCGATCTGGTGGGCGTCGCTGTGCATGCGGGCCGCGACGTTCGGCGTGCTCGGCATCGGTGGAGTGCTGCACCTCGCGCACGAGCTGCGCCGCGCCGAGGAGTACGCCGACACCGAGCTCTCCCGCCGCGAGGGCCAGCTCGAGCGCACCAGCTCGGTGACGTCGTCGCTCATGGGCAGCGCCGTCCGGCTCAGCCGCGCCACGACGCCCGACGAGGTCGGCGAGGTGGTGGTCCGTGCGCTCGCGAGCCTCACCGGGAGCACGCGCGGCGTCGTCGCCGTGCAGCGCCCGGACGGCGGCCTGAGGGCTGTGGTGGCGGCTGGGTACGACGGCGTGCCGCTCGACGTCGTCGAGCGCCAGCTCAACGCGCGCGGCTCGGGCATCCACGAGGCCGCGCTGCGCGACGACCCGCTCTACATCGCAGGCCGCGCCGAGCTCGAGTCGCTGTTCCCGTACCTGCAGGACATCGACCCGTCACGTCGCGGCGGACGTCTCGCGGCCATCCCGCTGACCGCGGGCTCGGAGCGCACCGGCGTGGCCTTCGTGGGCAGCGACGACGAGACGCCGTGGTCGGCGCAGGACCGCTCTGTCGTCGCTGCGGTCGCCGCGCAGGCCGGCCCCGCGCTCGCCCGAGCGCTGCAGTACGCGCACGCCGTCGACACCGCCGAGGTGCTGCAGCGCGCGCTGCTCCCGGCCGAGCTACCGGCCGTCCCGGGCATCGAGCTGACCGCCCGCTACCTCGCCGGCGACAGCGGCGCGAGCGTCGGCGGCGACTGGTACGACGCCGTCGGCCTGCCCGACGGGCGCGTGGTGCTGCTCGTCGGCGACGTCGTCGGCAAGGGCGTGCGCGCGGCCACCGCGATGGGCGTGCTGCGCCAGTCGGTGCGCGTGCTCGTCGACCGCGACCCGTCCCCGTCCGCCGTGCTCTGCGGGCTCGAGCGCGTCCTCGCGGGCGAGCACGACCGCTCCTTCGCGACGGTCTGCTGCCTGCTCGTCGACCCCGGCGCCGGCACCGTCGTCGTCGCGCGCGCAGGCCATCTGCCGCCGGTCGTCGTCGGGCCCGACGGCCGGTCGTCGCTGCTCGACGCTGCGCTCAGCCCGCCCCTCGGCGCCGGCGCCGACGTGCACCCGGAGGAACGCCGCGTCCTCACGCCCGGCAGCGTCCTCGTGCTCTACACCGACGGCGTCGTCGAGGACCGCGCCGGCGACATCGACGAGCGGCTCGGCCGGCTGCGGGAGCTCGTGGCGTCGTCCGTGGCCAAGGGCGCACCGCTCGACGACGTCGCCGACGCCGCCGTGGCGTCTCGGCCGCAGGGCCACCCCGACGACGTGGCGATCATGGTCGTGCGGGTGAGCCAGCCGCCGGTCGCGTGTCTCGCTCCCGTGGCCCTCTCGCCGACGGTCGTCCCCGTCCATCGGCCCGGGGACTCCCCGGTGGCTCCTACCGGGGCGTGAGCCGCTGCCACCCGCTACCGTGGCGCCACTGAACGTTTCAATCGTGGCGCGAGGGGGTAGCTGCCGTGGCCCGACCCAGCATCAAGGACGTCGCCGCGCGCGCCGGCGTCTCGCTGGGCACGGTGTCCAACGTCCTCAACCGGCCCGACATCGTCCGGCCCGAGACCCGGCTCCGCGTCGAGGCGGCGATCGAGGAGCTCGGCTTCGTCCGCAACGACTCCGCCCGCCAGCTGCGCGCCGGCGTCAGCCGCACCATCGCCTACGTCGTCCTCGACGCCGGCAACCCGTTCTTCACCGACGTCACGCGCGGCATCGACGACGTCGCGCGCGAGCACCGGCTCACCGTGTTCCTCTGCGACAGCGGGCAGGACCCCGACCGCGAGGACGACTACCTCGACCAGCTGCTCGAGCAGCGGGTGCGCGGCGTCTGCGTCACCCCGGTCGACGGGGCGAACCCCCGGTTCCGGTCGCTCGTCGATCGCGGGGTGCCGGTCGTCATGGTCGACCGCACCCAGGGCCACGACGAGCACCACTGGTGCAGCGTCGGCGTGGACGACGTCCTCGGCGGCGAGCTGGCGATGACCCACCTCCTCGAGCGCGGCCACACCCGGATCGCGTTCGTGGGAGGGCCGGAGCGCATCCCTCAGGTGGCGGACCGCCTCGCCGGCGCGCGCAAGGCCCTAGCAGAGTCAGGGTCGCCGGACGAGCTGGTCGTGCTCGGGACTGAGGCGCTGACCGTCGCCGAAGGACGGCGCGCGGGCGCGCGGCTGCTGGGCCTGCCCAAGCGCCGCCGGCCCACGGCCGTCTTCTGCGGCAACGACCTGCTCGCGCTCGGCGTGCTGCAGCAGATGACCCAGCACGGCGTCGCTGTGCCGGACGACCTCGCCATCGTCGGCTATGACGACATCGAGTACGCCGCGGCCGCCGCGGTGCCGCTCACGTCGGTGATGCAGCCGCGCCACCAGCTCGGCCGGACGGCCGCGGAGCTCCTGCTCGAGGAGGCCGACCAGGGCGACGCCCACGAGCACCGCTACGTGCAGTTCGACCCCGAGCTCATCGTGCGACGGTCCTCCGGAGGCTGACCCCTTGACCTCGCCGGCCGCGCGCACCATGCTGCTCTGAACCGTTTCATTTCCTCGCCCGGCTCGCGAAGGATCCTCATGCCGCACTCCCAGGCGCCCATCTCCCTGCGCGTGGAGAACCACCCCGTCCGTCCGGTCGTCCTCGGCATCGGGGTGGGGTCGCCGCGGCTGTCGTGGGTGGTGCCGGCCGCCGACCAGGGCTGGGCGCAGACGGCGTACGAGATCGAGATCGCGCGTGCTGGATCGGTGCACACCTTCGAGGTCCCCTCGGCGGAGTCCGTGCTGGTGCCGTGGCCGGACGCGCCGCTCGCTTCGCGCGAGAGCGCAGCGATCCGCCTGCGGGTGCGCGACGACGCGTGGTCGGGGTGGAGCGAGCCCGTCGTCGTCGAGGCGGGCCTGCTCGCCGGGGAGGACTGGTCCGCGCGGTTCGTGAGCCCCGTCGGCATCGGCGGCCTCGACTCGCCCGCGCCGGTCCTGCGCGGCACATGGCGCATCCCGGCCGACGTCGTGAGCGCCCGCATCTACGTCACCGCGCACGGGGTGTACGAGCTTTCCCTCAACGGAACCAAGGTCGGCGACGAACTGCTCGCACCGGGCTGGACGAGCTACCACCACCGGCTGCGCTACCAGACCCACGACGTCACAGCGCTCCTACGCGAGGGCGACAACGACGTCGCGGCGCTGCTCGGCAACGGCTGGTGGCGCGGGCACCTGACGTGGAGCATGCGCCAGGCCGTCTACGGCGACCGGCTCGCCCTCCTCGCCCAGCTCGAGGTCGTGACAGCCGACGGGGCCCGCCACGTCCTGACGGCTGATGAGACCTTTCACGCGGCCGAAGGGGCGGTGCGGTCCGACGACCTCTACAACGGGCAGATCACCGACCTCAGGATCGCGGAGCCGGTGGGCTCCGCACCGGTCGAGGTGGTCGACGCCGACCTCTCGGTGCTCGTGACTCCCGACGGCCCGCCGGTGCGGGCTGTGCAGACCCTTGCGGCACAACGGGTCTGGCGGTCGCCGACGGGCAAGCTCCTCGTCGACTTCGGCCAGAACCTGGTGGGCTGGTGCCGGCTCACGGTCCGCGGCCTTCCGGCCGGCCACGAGGTGACGGTCAAGCACGCCGAGGTGCTGGAGCACGACGAGCTCGGTACCCGGCCGCTGCGCAACGCGCGGGCGACCGACACCTGGCTGCTCGCGGGCACGGACGAGGCGGTGCTCGAGCCGTCGCTCACGTTCCACGGGTTCCGCTACGCCGAGGTCCACGGCGTCGACGAGCTGGAACCCGAGGACATCACCGCTGTCGTCGTCAGCAGCGACCTCGACCGCACCGGGTGGTTCGAGTCGTCGCACGAGCTGCTCGACCGGTTCCACGAGAACGTCGTATGGGGCATGCGCGGCAACTTCCTCGACGTGCCCACCGACTGCCCGCAGCGCGACGAGCGGCTCGGCTGGACCGGCGACATCCAGGTCTTCAGCCCCACGGCCCAGTTCCTCATGGACAGCACGGGGTTCCTCGCGTCGTGGCTGAAGGATCTCGCTGCCGACCAGAACCCGGACGGCGCGGTGCCGTTCGTGATCCCGGACGTCCTGAACGACGGCATGGCCGCGGCCGCGTGGGGGGACGCCGCGACGGTCGTCCCGTGGGTGCTCTGGCAGCGATCGCAGGACGTCGAGGTGCTCAGGCGGCAGCTCCCGTCGATGCGTGCCTGGGTCGAGCGGATGGACGCGGCGTCGCCCGAGGGCCTGTGGGCCGGCGGCTTCCAGTTCGGCGACTGGCTCGACCCCACGGCGCCGCCGCACGACCCGCTGCGCAGCAAGGCCGACAAGGACGTCATCGCCACGGCGCACCTCGTGCGCAGCGCGCAGATCACCGCCGAGGCCGCGGCCCTCGTCGGCGACGTGAAGACGGCGGTCTGGGCGAGGCACATCGCGGAGCGGTCGCTGTCGGCGTTCCGCCGGGAGTACGTCACGGCCGGCGGCCGCGTCCTCAGCGATGCCCCGACGGTGTACGCGCTCGCTCTGGTGTGGGACCTGCTCGACGCCGGCGAGCAGCGGCGCCGTGCCGCGGCGCGCCTGGCGGACCTCGTGCGCTCGTCGGCGTTCCGCATCGCCACCGGGTTCGTCGGCACGCCGCTCATCGCCGATGCCCTTGCCGACAACGGCTTCGCGGACCTCGCCTACCGGCTGCTGCTGCAGACCGAGTGCCCGTCCTGGCTCTACTCGGTGACGATGGGGGCCACGACCGTCTGGGAGCGCTACGACTCGATGCTCCCCGACGGCACCATCAACCCGGGCGAGATGACGTCGTTCAACCACTACGCCCTCGGCGGCGTGGCCGACTGGCTGCACCGCCGGGTCGCCGGCCTCGCGCCGGCAGCTCCCGGGTACCGGCGTCTGCGGATCGCCCCGCTCCCCGGCGGCGGCCTCACCCGCGCCTCGGCCCGGCACCTGACCCCGTACGGCGAGGCGTCGGCCGGCTGGGAGATCGCGGACGGCTCGCTGCATGTGCGCGCCGTCGTCCCGGTGGGCTGCTCCGCAGAGGTCGTGCTGCCCGGCGGCGACGTCGTCGAGGCCGGTCACGGCACCCACGAGTGGGCCGTGCCGTGGACGGAGCCGGAGACGCGGCGCCCGACGACGGTGCGCGAGCTGCTCGACCACGAGCCGTCGTGGAAGCGCTTCGTCGGCGCGGCCCTCGGCGCGGAGCTCGGCGGGATGTCCAAGGTGTCGGGCGAGCAGGACCTCGCCGATCGGCTGGCCCCCTTCCTCGGCGCCCCGATCGCAGCCGTGCCCGACATCCTGACCCTGGGCGGCAACGACCCCGGCCGCGAGCGGTTCGTCGAGCTGCTCGGCGACCTCGTCGAGGACTAGTGGCCGAGGTCCCGCGCCGGCTGCGCGCGGACATCGTCGGCGGCGACCCCTTCGGCGCCGGCGACCAGCCGGCTCTGTCGTGGTGGCTCCCGGACGGCGCGTCGACGCAGTCGGCGTACCGCGTCGTCAGCGACGACGGCTACGAGTCCGGGTGGGTGGAGTCGGACCGCCAGACCTTCGTCGTCGTGCCCGTCTTCGACCGCGCCCGTCGCCGCGTGGCCGTGCGGGTGGCGGTGCGCACGGATGCGGGGGAGAGCGGCTGGAGCGATCCGGTCGCGCTCGACAGCGGGCTGCTCGGCGAGGACGACTGGGGCGTCCCCTGGATCGGCGTCGACGAGCCCTCGATCGCTCCGAAGGGCGAGCGCCCTGCCTACTGGCTGCGCCGGGTCTTCGACGTCGCCGAGCCGCGGCCGGCGTGGGCGCACATCACGGCGCTCGGCCTGTACAAGGCGTGGATCAACGGCGTCCGCGTCGGAGATGCCGAGCTCGCGCCCGGGTACACGCAGTACGACCGGCGCGTCCAGTACCAGACCTACGACATCGAGCCGCTGCTGCGCTGCGGGCGCAACGTCGTCGCCGTCCTGCTGGCCGACGGCTGGTACCGCGGCCAGGTGGGTGCGCCGCGTGCCGCCGACCAGTTCGGCGACCGTACGGCCCTGCGGCTGCGGCTCGAGGACGGTGCCGGGGAGCTGATGGTCGGGACCTCCGAGGACTGGACCACGGCGACCTCGCACATACTGGCTGCCGATCTGATCGGCGGTCAGCGCGAGGACCGCCGCCTGGTCGACCCGTCGGTCCACGACGCCGGAGCGGCCCACGACGGGTGGGCGCGGGCCGTCGTCCGTGACGTGGGGACGACCAGCGTCCGCTCGATCGCACCGGCGGTCCGGCGGATCGAGGAGCTGGTGCCGCAGAGCGTCGAACGCCTGGCCAGCGGGGCGCACGTCGTGGATCTCGGCCAGAACATCAACGGCTGGATCCGGCTGTCCTCGTTGGGACCAGCGGGCACCGAGATCACCCTGCGCCACGGCGAGCACCTCGCGCCGGACGGCAGCCTGACCACCGCGCACCTCGACGTCGCCTTCCCGATCCTCCCCGAGCCGCTGCCCCTGGGGCAGGTCGACGTCGTGACCTCGGCCGGCCGCAACGGCGACGCGTTCGAGCCGCGCTTCACCACCAAGGGCTTCCGCTACGTCCAGGTCGAGGGCCATCCCGGCCCGCTCGTGCCCGACGACGTGCGCGGCGTCGTGGTGCACTCCGATCTGCGCCGGACCGGCTGGTTCGAGTGCAGCGAGCCCCGCATCAACGCCCTGCACGAGGCGGTGGTGTGGTCGCTGCGCGACAACGTGTGCGACGTGCCCACCGACTGCCCGCAGCGCGAGCGGTCGCCCTGGGTCGGCGACTGGCAGGTCTTCGCGGAGGCGGCGGCGTTCCTCTACGACGTCGACGCCTTCACCAGGAAGTGGTTGCGCGATCTCGCGCTCGCGCAGCGCGCCGACGGGTGCGTGAGCAACTTCGCCCCGACCGCGCCGTTCGAGGGCTTCGACGGCCCGCTCGGCCGCCTGCACGGCTCGGCGGGCTGGGGCGACGCCGCCGTGCTCGTCCCCTGGCGGATGTACGAGGCCTACGGCGACGAGTCCCTCCTGCGCGAATCGTGGCCCTCGATCACGCGGTGGCTGGAGTTCGCCGTCGCATCCGCGGCGTCGGGCCGTCATCCGGCCCGCGCTGCGGCACGGCCCGAGGCCGCTCCGCACGAGGACCTGCTGTGGGACACGGGCTTCCACTGGGGCGAGTGGCTCGAGCCCGACGCCGAGGTCGACGACTTCCCCGCGTTCCTCGCATCCGACAAGGCCGAAGTCGCTACCGCGTACCTGCATCTCTCGGCCCGTACGGCCGCGGAGATCGCACGCATCATCGGACGGCCTCCCGAGGAGGTGGAGCGCTGGCAGCGGGTCGCCGACGGCGCCCGCGCCGCCTGGCAGGCGGAGTTCGTCCGCGACGACGGCTCGCTCGCGGTGCAGCGCCAGGCGTCGCACGTGCGTGCGCTCGCCTTCGACCTCGTGCCCGACGAGCTGCGACAGGGCCTCGCGGACAGGCTGGCCGCGCTGGTGGCCGAGGCCGGCGACCACCTCACGACCGGGTTCCTCTCGACCGGGCTGCTCCTCCCCGTGCTCGCGCAGAACGGCCACGCCGACACCGCGTACCGGCTGCTGCTGCAGGGCACCGAGCCGTCCTGGCTCACGATGCTCGACCGCGGCGCGACGACGGTGTGGGAGCGCTGGAACGGCGTCGATGCCGACGGCGCAGCCCACGAGTCGCTCAACCACTACAGCAAGGGCGCGGTCGTCTCGTTCCTGCACCGCGCGGTCGTGGGCCTCGTCCCCACGTCGCCGGGCTACCGCACGTTCCGCGTCCAGCCACACCCGGGCGGCGGACTGACGTCGGCATCGGGCCGCCTCGACAGTCCCTTCGGCCCCATCGAGGTGTCGTGGAAGGCGGGCCCCGACCGGTTCGAGCTGCAGCTCGTCGTCCCCCCGGGTGCACGTGCCGACGTCGTGCTCCCCGACGGCTCGGAGTCGGCGGCCGTGTGCGGCTCGCACGCGTGGAGCGTTCCCACGCCCTGAGGGGGTGCGCTTTGTGCGTTTCAACCGATCCGAGGCTCGGCGGGCGCCGTTCGTTACCGAGTTGTGTCCCACTGTTCCCAGCACTTTTCTGCCGAAGCCCTTGACGCGCTCCGTGTGGTGCGCGCTACCGTCCTCCCGTTGGCCTGAAACGATTCAGACCAGAAACCCCAGGAAGTCCCAGGAGGGCTCGATGACGTTCCGCACCCGCCGCCGCGGCCTCGTCGCCGCGACCGCGATCGCGGCCGGCGCACTGGCGCTCAGCGCCTGCAGCTCCGGCTCGCTCGGCAGCAGCGATTCACCCTCGGCCACGGCCTCGGGCGGCGGTGCTGCGGTTGAGATCACGTTCCTGGTCGACAACTCCGACCAGACCTACAAGCCGGCCAAGGCCCTCGCCGACGCCTTCAACGCCACCAAGACTGGTGTCACGGTGAACGTCGAGACCCGCCCGCAGGGTGCGGATGGCGACAACATCGTCAAGACGAAGCTCGCCACCGGCGACATGGCGGACGTCTTCCAGTACAACTCCGGCTCGCTGCTCCAGGCGCTGGACCCGGCCAAGAACCTCGTGCCGCTCACGGACGAGCCGTACATGTCGAGCGTGCTCGACGGCTTCAAGCCCGCCGTCACCACGGACGGCCAGGTCTACGGCGTTCCGTTCGGCACCGCGATGGGCGGCGGCATCCTCTACAACAAGGACGTCTTCAGCAAGCTCGGCCTCAGCGTGCCCAAGACCTGGGACGAGTTCCAGGCCAACAACGCCAAGATCAAGGCGGCGGGCATCGACCCGGTGATCCAGAGCTACGGCGACACCTGGACCTCGCAGCTGTTCGTCCTGGCCGACTACTACAACGTGAACGCGGCGAACCCGGACTGGGCGCAGCAGTACACCGCGAACGACCCCAATGCGAAGTACACCAAGGAGCCGGCGATCCAGGGCTTCCAGCGCCTGCAGGAGGTCCACGACAAGGGCTACGTCAACAAGGACTTCGCGTCGATCAAGCTGGACAAGGCGCTGAACTACCTGGTGTCCGGCAAGGGCGCGCAGTACCCGATGCTGACCTTCGCCGTCGCCAGCTACGTCGGTGCCGACCCGTCGTCGGCCTCGAAGATCGGCTTCTTCGCCCAGCCCGGCGACGACGCCGCGACCAACGGCCTCACCGCCTGGACCAGCTCCGGCCTCTACGTGCCCACGACCACGGAGGGCGACAAGCTCGACGCGGTCAAGAAGTTCCTCGCGTTCGTCGCCACGCCGGCAGCCTGCGAGGCTCAGTCCTCCGCCGCGGCGCCGACCGGCCCGTACTACATCAAGGACTGCACCCTCCCGGCCGACCTGCCGGCCGCGGTCCAGGACCTCCAGTCCTACTTCACCGCGGGCAACAACAGCCCGGCGCTCGAGTTCCTGAGCCCCGTCAAGGGCCCGAACCTCGAGAAGATCACCGTCGAGGTCGGCAGCGGCATCCGCTCGGCCGAGGACGGCGCCGCCCTCTACGACGAGGACGTGAAGAAGCAGGCGCAGCAGCTGGGTCTCCCCGGCTGGTGATGACGGCCCAGGCGGGGCCCGCCGGCACCGGCCGGCCCCGCCTCGGACGACACCGAACCCTGGTTCGAGGGCTCCACCGAACGCGGCCCATGACCGCAGCGCGACCTGCACCCTGGGTCGCATGAACAGTCCGAATCGTCATCGAGCGCTGGGGAAGCCCACCATGGCAACGACCGACGAAGTGCCCCGCATCGATCTCAGCAGCGAGATCGAGCGCAGCCGGGACCGCCGGCGCACCTCGCGGCGCGGCAACGGGATCGCCAGGTCGCAGGTCGACAAGAGCTACCCGCTGTGGTTCTACATCCCTGGCGGCGTCGTCTACCTCGTGCTGTTCCTGGTGCCCACCGCGCTCAGCTTCTACTTCGCCTTCACGCGCTGGACCCTGTTCAAGTCGTCGTTCATCGGCTTCGACAACTTCGTGACGTTCTTCCAGGAGCCCAGCCTCGTCGGCGCGCTGAAGAACACACTGATCTACGCGTTCCTCACGTCCAGCGCCAAGGTGGTCCTGGGGCTGCTCCTCGCGGTGCTTCTCACCGCTCCCATCATCGCCCGCGGCTACCTGAGGTCCGTGGTCTTCTTCCCCGTCCTGGTGAGCGCCGTCGGGGTGGGACTCACCTTCCAGGTGCTGCTCAACCCTACGGACGGCCTGGTCAACCGCGTCCTCGCCGTCTTCGGCATCGATGGCCCCGGCTGGCTGGTGGACCCCGACCTCGCGCTCTACTCGGTGGCAGCCATCGACATCTGGAAGGGCGTCGGCCTCGCCACCCTGATCTACATCGCAGGCATCGTCGCGATCCCGCCCGAGTACTTCGAGGCCGCGCGCGTCGACGGAGCCGGCCCCTGGCACATCTTCCGCAGCATCATCCTGCCGCTCTCGTTCCCGGCGACGTCGACCGTCATCATCCTGTCGCTCATCGGAGGCCTGCGGTCGTTCGACCTCATCTGGACGACGACCCAGGGCGGCCCCGGGTTCGCCAGCGACGTCATCGCCTCGGTCATCTACAAGCAGTACCAAGCCGGCTTCTACGGACTGTCGACGGCAGGGAACGTCGTCCTGTTCATCGTCGTGACGGCGATCGTCTATCCGCTGTCCCGCTGGCTCAACCGACGGGAGGTGTCGCTGTGAGCACCACGCGCATGAAGCCGGGCGGCCTGATCGGCGGCGCCACCGCGGTGCTGCTGTCGGTCGTGGTCTTCCTGGTGCCGTTCGCCTTCATCGTCCTTCAGGCGATGAAGGGCAAGCAGGAGGCGGCCCTGCTGGAGTTCAGCTGGCCGCAGGACATCCAGCTCGTCCAGAACATCAGCGAGGTCATCAAGGCACGCGACTACGTGCTGATCATCGCCTTCATCAACAGCACGATCCTGACCATCGCGAGCGTCACGCTCATGGTGATCTGCGGGTCGATGATCGCCTACGTCCTGCAGCGCCGTCAGAGCCGGATCAACCCGCTCGTGAACGGACTCGTGCTGGCCGGGCTCATCATCCCGCCGGCGGTCGTCCCCACGATCTGGGTCATGCAGGCGCTGCACATCTTCAAGACGATGCCGGGACTGATCCTGGTCGAGCTCGCCTTCGGCCTCTCGTTCACAGTCCTCACGATGCGCGCCTTCATCGGCTCGATCCCCAAGGAGCTCGACGAAGCGGCCATCATCGACGGCGCGGGGCCGATCCGCCTGTTCTTCAAGGTGATCTTCCCGCTGCTGAGGTCCGTGATCGTCACCATCATCGTGGTGCAGTCGGTCTTCGTCTTCAACGACTTCCAGAACCCGCTGTACTTCCTGCCCGGCGAGAAGAACGCCACCGTGCAGCTGACGCTGTTCAACTTCCAGAGCCAGTACGACACCTCGTACAACCTGCTCTTCACCAACATCCTGCTCATCACGATCCCGCCGCTGATCATGTACATCTTCTTCAACAAGCGGATCGTCGCGGGCATGACTGCGGGCGCGGTCAAGGGCTGATGACCGCCTCCCTCCCAGTCCCGAACGGCCATCGGCGGCTGCCGGGCATCCACGAGCGGCCCGCCGCAGCGCGAGGTCCGCACGCCTGCCCGGGAGCACACACCCAGCGGGCCGCTCGTGGCGCACATCTGCACCGTGCGTCCGGCGCTGCCGGGCGCGACCACGAAGACCGGATCTGAGGGACTGCCATGCCCGACCGCACCCGCATCGACGCCGCGCTGTGCACGCTGGCGGGCGTCGCCATCGAGCTGCCCTCGTGGGCGTTCGGCAACTCCGGCACGCGCTTCCGCGTCTTCCCGTCGGCCGGGACCCCGCGCACGGTGCAGGAGAAGATCACCGACGCCGCGCAGGTGAACGCGGTGACGGGAGCAGCCCCGTCGGTCGCGCTGCACATCCCCTGGGACAAGGTGGACGACTACGCGTCGCTGCGACGGTTCGCCGAGGACCATGGGCTCTCCCTCGGCACGATCAACTCCAACACCTTCCAGGACGAGTCCTTCAAGTTCGGGTCGCTCACCAGCTCGGACAGGGCGTCGCGCCAGAAGGCGATCGACCACCACCTCGAGTGCATCGACATCATGGGCCGGACGGGGTCGCGCGATCTGAAGATCTGGCTGGCCGACGGAGCGAACTACCCGGGCCAGAACGACCTCCGGAGCCGGCAGGACAACCTCGCAGCGTCCTTGACCACGATCTACGCGCAGCTCGCGGCCGACCAGCGGCTGGTGCTGGAGTACAAGTTCTTCGAGCCGGCGTTCTACTCGACCGATGTGCCCGACTGGGGCACGGCCTTCGCCCACACGATCGCGCTCGGCGAGCGCGCGGTGGTGTGCCTCGACACCGGCCACCACGCCCCTGGCACGAACATCGAGCAGATCGTGGCGACGCTGCTGCGGCTTCGGAAGCTCGGGTCGTTCGACTTCAACAGCCGCTTCTACGCCGACGACGACCTCATCGTCGGCGCGGCCGACCCCTACCAGCTCTACCGGATCATGGTCGAGGTCGTTCGGGGTGGCGGGCTCGACCCGGAGTCCGGTGTCGCGCTGATGCTCGACCAGTGCCACAACATCGAGGCCAAGATCCCCGGGCAGATCCGCTCGGTGCTCAACGTCCAGGAGGCGACCCTCAAGGCGCTCCTGCTCGACCGCGAGGCGCTCGCGGCGGCCCAGGAGGCCGACGACGTCCTGGCCGCGAACGCCGTGTTCATGGACGCCTTCTGGACCGACGTGCGTCCCGCCCTCGCCGAGTGGCGCACCTCGCGCGGGCTGCCCGCCGACCCGATGGCGGCGTTCCTCGAGTCCGGCTACCTCAAGAAGATCGCCGACGAGCGCGTCGGCGGCACCCAGGCCGGCTGGGGCGCCTGAGCTCGGACGACGCAGGCGCCCCGGCCCACCACCACGACAGGGATCCCGACATGACCAGCCCCGCCGCCGAGCTGATCGCACGCAGCAACCGGCTCGGCTCCGACCGGCGCAACACCAACTACGCGGGCGGCAACACCTCCGCGAAGGGTGTCGAGACCGACCCCGTCACCTCCCAGCCGGTGGAGCTCCTCTGGGTGAAGGGCTCCGGGGGAGACCTCGGCACCCTGACCGAGGCGGGACTGTCGGTGCTCCGCCTCGACCGGCTCCGGGCGCTCGTCGACGTCTACCCCGGCGTCGAGCGCGAGGACGAGATGGTCGCGGCGTTCGACTACTGCCTGCACGGCAAGGGCGGGGCGGCACCGTCGATCGACACGGCGATGCACGGGCTGGTCCCCGCGCCGCACGTCGACCACCTGCACCCCGACTCCGGGATCGCGCTGGCGACCGCGGTGGACGGCGAGGCGCTGACCAAGGAGTGCTTCGGCGAGCGCGTGGTCTGGGTGCCGTGGCGGCGTCCGGGCTTCCAGCTCGGGCTGGACATCGCGTCGATCCAGCAGGCCAACCCGCAGGCGATCGGCTGCATCCTGGGCGGCCACGGGATCACGGCCTGGGGCTCGACGAGCGAGGAGTGCGAGACGCGGTCGCTGGAGATCATCCGCACCGCCGAGCAGTTCCTCGCCGACCGCGGCGCGGCCGAGCCCTTCGGCCCGGTCGTCGCCGGCCGCGAGCCGCTCGCCCCCGAGGCCCGGCGCGAGCGGGCGGCCGCGCTGTTCCCCCTCATCCGCGGCCTCGCCTCGACCGACCGCCCGCAGCTCGGGCACTTCACCGACTCCGACGTCGTGCTCGACTTCCTGGCCCGGGAGAAGGCTCCGGCACTCGTCGAGCTGGGCACCTCGTGCCCCGACCACTTCCTGCGCACCAAGGTCAAGCCCATGCTCGTCGACCTCCCGGCCGATGCGCCGCTCGAGGACGTGACGGCTCGGCTGCGCGAGCTGCACGAGGCCTACCGCGCCGACTACGCCGCGTACTACGGCCGCCACGCGACGCCGGAGTCGCCCGCGATGCGCGGCGCCGACCCCGCGATCGTGCTCGTGCCCGGCGTCGGCATGTTCTCCTTCGGCGCCACCAAGCAGACCGCTCGGGTGGCGGGCGAGTTCTACGTCAACGCCATCAACGTGATGCGCGGCGCCGAGGCCGTCTCCAGCTACCGGCCGATCGACGAGTCGGAGAAGTTCCGCATCGAGTACTGGGCGCTGGAGGAGGCCAAGCTCCAGCGCATGCCCAAGCCCAAGCCGCTCGCCACGCGCGTCGCGCTGGTGACCGGCGCCGGCTCAGGGATCGGCCGCGCGATCGCGCTGCGCCTCGCGGCGGAGGGCGCGTGCGTCGTCGTCGCGGACCGTGACGGCGAGGCGGCCGCGAAGGTCGCCGCGGAGATCGGCGGCAGCGACGCCGCGATCGGCGCGACGGCCGACGTCACGGACGCCGCACAGGTGGCGGCCGCTGTGGCCGAGGGCGTTCTCGCGTTCGGCGGCGTCGACCTCGTGGTCAACAACGCCGGGCTCTCGCTCTCGCGCTCGCTGCTCGAGACAACCGAGGCCGACTGGGACCTCCAGCACGACGTCATGGCGAAGGGCTCCTTCCTCGTGTCGCGCGAGACCGCCAGGGTCATGATCGAGCAGGGGATGGGCGGCGACATCGTCTACATCTCCAGCAAGAACAGCGTGTTCGCCGGCCCCAACAACGTCGCCTACGGCGCCGCCAAGGCCGACCAGGCCCACCAGGTGCGGCTCCTGGCCGCCGAGCTCGGCGAGCACGGCATCCGCGTCAACGGGGTCAACCCCGACGGCGTCGTCCGAGGGTCCGGCATCTTCGCCAGCGGCTGGGGCGCCAACCGCGCCGCGGTCTACGGCGTCGCCGAGGAGGACCTCGGCTCGTTCTACGCCCAGCGCACGATCCTCAAGCGCGAGGTGCTGCCCGAGCACATCGCCAACGCGGTCTTCGCCCTGACCGGCGGCGACCTCTCGCACACCACCGGCCTGCACATCCCCGTCGACGCCGGCGTGGCCGCAGCGTTCCTGCGATGACCCGCCGCTACGCCGCCATCGACCTCGGTGCGTCCTCGGGCCGCGTCGTCGTCGGCACGGTCGGAGACGGCCTCCTCGAGCTCGAGGAGGTGCACCGGTTCTGGAACGGGCCGGTGCGGCTGCCCGAGGGCTACCGCTGGGACGTCCTGCACCTGTGGCGGGAGATCCTCGTCGGCCTGCGCAAGGCGGGGGAGGCCGGACCGATCATCTCCGTAGGCATCGACTCGTGGGCCATCGACCACGGGCTGCTCGACCGCGACGGCGCCCTGCTCGGCGACCCGTGGCACCACCGCGACGCGCGCACCGATGGGCTGGCGGAGAAGCTGCAGGCGGCCATCCCGGCCGAGGAGCTCTACGCGATCAACGGCCTGCAGCATCTGCCGTTCACGACCGTCTACCAGGTGATGGCGTCGCAGGCGTCGGCGTCCTGGTCGGCCGTCGACCAGCTGCTGCTCGTCCCCGACCTTCTCGCCTACTGGCTCACCGGCGTCCGCGGTGCGGAGCGCACCAACGCCTCCACCACCGGTCTGCTCGACGCCACGACAGGGGGTTGGTCGCCGCGGGTGCTCGACGCGATCGGAGCCCCCGCATCCCTGCTGCCGCCGCTGCGGGAGCCGGGCCAGGTGGTCGGGCCGCTGCTGCCTGCAGTGCAGCAGGAGACCGGTCTCGGCCCGGACGTCGTCGTGACGACCGTCGGCTCCCACGACACGGCGAGCGCCGTCGTCGGCGTGCCCGCCGACGGTGACGGCTGGGCCTACATCGCCTGCGGCACCTGGGCTCTGGCGGGTGTCGAGCTCGACGCCCCGGTGCTGACGGAGGCGAGCCGCGCCGCCAACTTCACCAACGAGGGCGGTGTCGACGGCACCGTCCGCTACCTGCGCAACGTCATGGGCCTCTGGGTGCTCTCGGAGACCCTGCGTACCTGGGAGCTGCAGGGCCGCGGCGTCGGGCTCCTCGACGTTCTCGCAGAGGCCGAGGCCGTGCCGGCGGGCGGCCCGGTCGTCGACATCGACGACCCCTCGCTGCTGCCGCCCGGCGACATGCCGTCGCGCATCGAGGCGCTGTGCGTCGACGGCGGCCTCCCCGTGCCGGCATCGCAGGCCGGGCTCGTGCGCTGCATCCTCGACAGCCTCGCGGCTGCGTTCGCCCGCACTATCGCCGAGGCCTCGGCGCTGTCGGGGCGCGCGGTGGACGTCGTCCACCTCGTCGGGGGCGGATCGCAGAACCAGCTGCTCTGCCGGCTGACCGCCGAGGCGACGGGGCTGCCGGTGCTCGCCGGTCCGGTCGAGGCCACGGCGCTGGGCAATGTGCTGGTGCAGGCCCGCGCGCACGGCGACCTCGCAGGGTCGCTCGACGACCTGCGCGCCCTCGTGCGCGCGACGCACGACCTCGTGCGCTACGACCCGTCCTGAAGGAGCAAGCCGTGCCCGTCACCGAGCCGTACCCCGGCCTCGACGAGATCCTCGCCAGCATGGGCGCCGCTGGCGCGCGCATCAGCGAGATCGACGCGAGCGAGGCCGGAGCCGGCAACATCTCCGCGTTCGTCGGCTGGGACCTCGAGGTCCGCAGGGTCTTCCCCGTGGCCGAGGAGATGGTGCTGCCCTGGGCGTGCCCGGCGCTCGCCGGCCGCACCGTGCTCGTGACCGGTTCGGGCCGTCGGCTGCGCCAGATCGCCGAGGACCCGCTGGCCAACGTCGGCGCCCTCCGCATCCACGACGACGGCCGCACCGGCACGCTGCACACCTCGCCCCGCCGGCTGTTCGAGCGGCTGACCAGCGAGCTCAACAGCCACCTCGCCGTGCACGACGACCAGGTGGGCCGGCGCGGCCTGGTCTTCCACGCCGTGGTCCACGCCCAGCCGCCGCACCTCACCTACCTCAGCCACATCCCCGCCTACCGCAGCACCGCGACCATGAACGCGCGCATCCTGCGCTGGGAGCCCGAGTCGGTCGTGGCGCTGCCGGAGGGCATCGGCGTGCTCGAGTTCATGGTGCCCGGCAGCGACGAGCTGCAGGCGGCGAACGTGGCCGGGCTGCGCGAGCACCAGATCGTGCTGTGGAGCAAGCACGGCGTCATGGCGCGCTCCGACCTGTCGGTCACGCGCGCGGTCGACCGCATCGAGTACGCCGAGACAGGCGCACGGTACGAGTACCTCGACCTGGTCGCGGGCGGCCGCGCCGAGGGGCTCACGCGGGACGAGCTGTCGCGGGTGGCCACCACGTTCGACGTCAGCTCGCCCTGGGTCTAGGACGAAGGAGCAGACTCGTACCGTGCGCATCGCGCTGTTCACCACGTGCCTCGTCGACGGGCTCAACCCGTCGGTGGGCCGCGCGACCGTACGCGTGCTCGAGCGCCTCGGCCACGAGGTAGTGGTGCCTGGGGCGCAGGTGTGCTGCGGGCAGATGCACGTGAACACCGGCTACCTCGACGACGCCCTGCCCGTCGTCGCCAACCACGTGCGCGCCTTCGAGCAGTACGACGTCGTGGTGGCGCCGAGCGGCTCGTGCGTGGGGTCTGTGCGCCACCAGCAGGGCATGGTGGCCGACCGCGCCGGCGACACCTCGCTCGCCGCCGACGCCCGTGCGCTGGCGGCGCGGACGTACGAGCTGTCCGAGCTGCTCATCGATGTGCTCGGGGTGGAGGACGTCGGGGCGTGGTTCCCGCACCGGGTGGCCTACCACCCGACGTGCCACTCGCTCCGGCTGCTGCGAGTGGGCGACCGTCCGCAGCGACTGCTGCGCCACGTCGAGGGGCTCGACCTGGTCGAGCTGCCCCGCGCCGAGTCGTGCTGCGGGTTCGGCGGCACCTTCGCGCTGAAGAACTCGGCGACGTCGAGCGCGATGCTGGCCGACAAGCTCGACGACGTGGCCGCCTCCGGGGCGGGCGTCGTGACGATGGGCGACTCGTCGTGCCTGCTGCACATCGGCGGCGGCCTGGGGCGCCGGGCGGCCGGCCCGCGCGCCGTGCATCTGGCCGAGATCCTCGCGAGCACGCGCGACGAGCCATGGGAGGCACGGGCATGACCGCGCCGGTGTTCCTCGGGCTGCCGACCGCGCCGCGCGGTGTGGGCGGGCTGCGCGGCGACGAGGCGTTCCCGGCCGCGGCGCAGCGCGCTCTGGGCGATGCGCAGCTGCGGGCGAACCTGGGGCGGGCGACGTCGACGATCCGGGAGAAGCGGGCGCGCGCGGTGGGGGAGGTGCCCGACTGGGCGGCGTTGCGTGAGGCGGGTGCGGCGCTCAAGGACGACGTGCTCGCGAACCTCGACTCCTACCTCGTCCAGCTGGAGGAGCAGGTCGTCGCGCGGGGCGGGGTCGTGCACTGGGCCCGGGATGCGGGGGAGGCCAACGCGATCGTCACGCGGCTGGTGAAGGCCGCGGGCGCTGACGAGGTCGTGAAGGTCAAGTCGATGGCCACGCAGGAGATCGGCCTGAACGAGGCGCTGGAGGCGGCGGGGATCGCGGCGTGGGAGACCGATCTGGCGGAGCTGATCGTGCAGCTGGGCCACGACCGGCCGTCGCACATCCTGGTGCCGGCGATCCACCGCAACCGGGCGGAGATCCGGGAGATCTTCGTCCGGGAGATGGTGAGGGCCGGGCGGCCGGCCCCGGAGGGGCTGACGGACGACCCGGCGGCGCTGGCGGAGGCGGCGCGGCTGCATCTGCGGGAGAAGTTCCTCCGCGCGCGGGTCGCTGTGTCGGGTGCGAACTTCGCGGTGGCGGAGACCGGGACGCTGGGGGTGGTGGAGTCCGAGGGCAACGGGCGGATGTGCCTGACGCTGCCGCGCACGTTGATCACGGTGATGGGGATCGAGAAGGTCGTGCCGTCGTGGCGGGACCTGGAGGTGTTCCTGCAGCTGCTGCCCCGCTCGTCCACCGGCGAGCGGATGAACCCCTACACCTCGATGTGGACGGGTGTGACGCCCGGCGACGGGCCGCAGGAGTTCCATCTGGTGCTGCTCGACAACGGCCGCACCGCGACCCTGGCCGACCCCGACGGGCGGGCGGCGCTGCGGTGCATCCGCTGCTCGGCGTGCCTGAACGTGTGCCCGGTCTACGAGCGCACCGGCGGGCATGCCTACGGCTCGGTCTACCCCGGCCCGATCGGCGCGGTCCTCTCGCCGCAGCTGACCGGTGTGGCCGACAACGACTCGCTGCCGTTCGCCTCCAGCCTGTGCGGCGCCTGCTACGACGTCTGCCCCGTCGCCATCGACATCCCGTCGATCCTGGTGCACCTGCGCTCGCGCGTCGTGGAGTCCAAGGCCCACGGCGTCCCGACCGCCGAGGCCGCGACGATGCGCGCGCTGTCGCGCACGATGTCCGACGCGCGGCTGTGGCGCACGGCGCTGCGCGGCTCCCGTGCCGGCCGGCTGGTATCGAGGCGCGGGCGCATCCGCTTGCGGCTGCCGTTCCTGTCGCGCTGGACCGCCACCCGCGACCTGCCCGCCCCGCCCGCGCAGTCGTTCCGCGACTGGTGGGCCTCCCGCGGCGGCGCATCATGAGCGCGCGCGAGGAGATGCTCGACCGGGTCCGCCGCGCCGCGGCCGTGCGGCCGGTCGACGTCGTCGTGCGCCGCGGCTACCGGCAGGCCGACGACGACCCATGGGACACCGCGAAGCTGGTCGACGTCCTCGTCGACCGGCTCGTCGACTACAAGGCCGGCGTCGTGCGCTGCGACGAGGCCGGCGTCGCCGGAGCGATCACCGACGTCCTGCGCCGTCACGCCGCCCCAGATGCCGTCGTGCCCGTCGGATTCCCCGACGCGTGGCTGCCCGGCGACGTCGGCATCGTCCGCGACCTGCCGCCCCTCACCGCGCCGCAGCTCGACGCCGTGGCCTCCGTCGTCACCACGAGCGCCGTCGCCATCGCCGAGACCGGCACGATCGTGCTCGACTCCGGCCCCGGCATGGGCCGCCGCGCCCTCACCCTCGTGCCCGACCTCCACGTCGTCGTCGTCCGCGAGACCGACATCGTCCGCGGCGTCCCCGAGGCCCTCCTCAGGCTCGACCCCCGCCTCCCGCTGACCTGGATCAGCGGCCCGTCGGCAACCAGCGACATCGAGCTGAACCGCGTCGAGGGGGTCCACGGCCCCCGCCGCCTCGAGGTCGTCGTCGCTCGCTGACGTCCGCCCTCCGGCACGTCCCTCGGATCTGGAGAACCTGTGACCGTCCCTGCCTGGCTTGACCCCGCTCTCGACGTCGACGAGCGCGTCGATGCGCTCCTCGCCGATCTCTCGCCGGAGGAGGCGGCTGCCGTCGCGCTGTCGGAATGGTCGGTGCTCGAGTCGCGCGGGCTCCCGAAGCCGCACTACGTCGACGCGGGAAGCGGCCTGCGCGATGTCGACGGCGCCACGGCCTTCCCGGTCGGCATCTCGCTGGCCGCATCGTTCGACGCCGCGCTCGCCGAGGAGTACGGCCGCGCCGTGGGCGAGGAGACGAGGACGGCCGGCTTCACCGTCCTGCTCGGCCCCACGCTCGACCTGGCCCGCGACCCGCGCGGAGGGCGGGTGCCGGAGGCCTTCGGGGAAGACCCGCATCTGGCGTCCGTCATCGGCGCGGCGCACGTGCGCGGCGCGCAGAGCGCCCGGATCATCTGCCAGCTCAAGCACTTCGCGGCCTACAACGGCGAGTCGCGGCGCACGGGTCACGGACCCCTGTGGTCGCGTGGGGACGCCGTCGACGTCGAGGTGTCGTGGGAGACGATGCACGACGTCTACCTGCGGCCGTTCCGCGCGGCGTTCGACGCCGGCGCGTGGTCGTTCATGGGCTCCTACAACCGCATCGGCGGCCACTACGCCTGCGAGCTCGAGGACCTGATGCGCCTCCCCTCGCGGTCCTGGGGCTGGCGCGGGTTCTCCTGCCCCGACTTCATGTTCGCGGTGCGCGACGACGCGAAGGCGCTCGCGGCAGGACTCGATGTGGGAGCGCTCGACGGGCCGGGCCGCCGCACGCCGGCGATGATCGCGGCCGCGCCCACCGGCACCGCGGAGCGCATCGCCGGCAACGTCGTGCGCGCCCTCATCGGCTCGGGCGCTGCCGACGACCCGGTGCCAGCACCCTCCCCGCCGTCGACGCCGGAGCACCGCGAGGTCGCCCGGCGAACTGCCGTGCGCGGAACCGTCCTGCTCGCCAACGACGGCGTTCTCCCGCTGGCGCCCGACGTGCGCTCGGTGGCCCTCATCGGTCCGGCCGGCACGGACTTCATCATGGTCGGCGGCGGTGCTGCGGCCGTCGCGATCGACCCGGCCCGTGCGGTGACGCCGCGCCAGGCGCTGGAGGACCGGCTCGGCAGCCGGCTCCACGCGGCACAGGGGACCCTCGGGGACATCCCGCTGCCGCTCGTCCCTCCGGAGGCGTTCACGCTGCCCGACGGCTCCGGCCCGGGGGTGCTGGTCGAGCGGGTCGCCGCCGACGGCTCCGCCTCGACCGAGGTCGTCCCCGTCATCGACGAGCAGGTGCCGCCCGACGTCATCGCGTCGTCGTGGCCGCGGAGGTGGCGGACCAGGCTGATCTCCGACGTCACGGGCCGGCACCGGCTCTCGCTCGCGCTCGGCGGCCGCGCCGTGGTGCGGGTCGACGGTGACGTGCTGCTCGCGGCCGCGCGCGAGACCGAGCAGTTCGTGGCCGGGCCGCACTACCCCGTGCAGGCCGTGCTCGACCTGGTCGCGGGGGAGCCGGTCGCGCTCGACATCGAGTTCGAGGTCGGCCCGTCGATCATCATCCCGCCGCTCGGTGTGCTCCCCGTCGTGCGGCTCGGGTGGCAGCGCCCCGACAGCCTGATCGACGACGCCGTCGCCGCGGCCGCTGCCGCCGAGGTGGCTGTCGTCCTCGTTCAGCAGGTGTCGGGCGAGGGCATGGACCGCGATGCGCTGGCCCTGCCCGGCGACCAGGACGACCTTGTCGCCCGGGTCGCTGCGGCGAACCCGCGGACCGTCGTGGTGCTGAACACGGGCGGCCCCGTGGCGATGCCCTGGCTCGACGACGTCGCCGCGGTGCTGCAGGTGTGGTTCCCGGGCGAGCAGGCCGGCGAGGCGCTGGCCGACGTCCTGCTCGGCGTCGAGGAGGCCGGCGGCCGTCTGCCGATGACCTTCCCCCTCGACGTCGCCGACCTCCCCGGCGGCGACCGCGTGCCCGGCGACGATCCCCTCGTCCTCCGGTACGACGAGGCGGCCGCCATCGGATACCGGTCCGCCGGCGTCCGATCCCGGGGCGCGCTGTTCCCGTTCGGGCACGGGCTGCAGTACGGACCGACGTCCGCCCGGGTGCTGTCGGCGTCGGTGTCCGATGCCGGTTGCGCCCACGTCGTGCTGGAGGTCTCTGGCCCGTCGTCGCGGGATGCCGTCCACATCGCTCAGGCCTACGCGGAGCTCTCCGGATCGCGCGGCGATCGCGAGCTCGTCGGCGTCGTCCGGATCCCGGTCGACGCAGGACAGACCGCTCTCGGGCAGCTCGACCTCCCGGCGTCGGCGTTCGCCCGCTACGACGAGGCTGCGGGCGACCGGGTGCCCGTGCCCGGCCGCCATCTGCTGCGGGTGGCGGTCTCGTCCGACGACCCCGGCGAGGTGCTGGTCGTGACGGTGGCGGACGGCCGGGTCGCGTCGGTGGCACGTCCCTGACCCGGGCGCGGAGCCGGGGGGTGCAGGGCATGCTGGCTGTGTGCGGGTGCTGCTGCTCGGGCTGATGGGGTCGGGCAAGACGACGGTGGGCCGGGTCGTGGCCGGCTCTCTCGGCGTGCCGTACCTCGACAACGACGCGCTGCTGGCAGAGCGCGAGGGGCGCACGACGGCCGAGCTCGCGGCCGCTGGCGGTGACGAGCTGCACGTGGCCGAGTCGAGGCTGGTCCGCGACCTGCTGGCGCGGACCGACGCCTTCGTCGCGGGTGTGCCGGCCAGCGTGGCCGACCGCCCCGACGACGTGCCGCTGGTGGCGGCGTCGGATGCGTTCGTCGTCTACCTCCACGTGCCGCCGGTCGTCCTCGTCGCACGCGTGGAATCCGATGCGGCACAGGCGGATCCGGCGTCGCGGCGGCCGTGGCTCGACGACGACCCGGTCGCGTTCGTGACGGCGACCTACGCCCGGCGCGACCCGGTGCTGCGCGGCGCGGCCGACGTCGTCGTCGACGGGACGCGGACGCCCGCCGAGGTCGCGGCGCAGATCGAGGAAGGCGCCCGGTAGGCCGGCGATCTGCCCCCGATGTGGTCGCTACCCGTGGTTGTTGGTCGTGCAGAAGCAACCAGAGCGGGGGCGAATCGCCGGAAGGCGGAGCGGCTAGGGGATGCGGCGCTTCCAGGCGTCGGGGGCGTCGAGCAGCTGGGCGAGGTCGGGGCGCAGAGCGCCGGCAGCGACGTCGGCGAGGCTGATGCCCTCGAGCACGTTGCGCAGCGCGGCGCGCACCGCGATCCAGACGTCCTGCAGGTGCTCCGACGCGCCGTGGTACTCGAGGTCCTCGGGCCGGAAGCCGCGGACGCCGACGAGCGGGCCGTCGAGCGCGCGCGAGACGTCGGCGATGGTGATCTCGGCCGGGGGCCGGTCGAGCCGGTAGCCGCCGTCGGCGCCGCGCTGGCTGGCGACGATGCCCGACTGCCGCAGCTCGCGCAGGATCCCCTCGAGGAACTTCAGCGGGATGTCCTGAGCCGTGGCGATCGCCTCGCCCTTGACCAGACGCCGCGGGTCGTCGTCGTAGGTCGACGCGAGCTCGAGGAGCGCGCGCATCCCGTAGTCGGTCTTGGCGGAGACGTGCATGGGCGCATTGTGGACCGTCGCGCCCGCTGTCGCGCACCGCCCCCTGGTCACCGCGCGTGCCGGGTCAGTCGACCGCGAGGCCGCGGCGACGGCGCAGCCGGCGCGAGAAGCTCGAGAACAGGCCGTCGACGATCATGCCGAGGATGAGGATCACGAGCATCGTGGCGAGCAGCTCGGGCGCCTTGGAGAACTGGCGGGCGAACTCGAGGTTGGCGCCCAGCGACGGCTTCTCCGCGATGATGACGAGCAGCTCGCCGGCCATGAGCGAGCGCCAGGCGAACGCCCAGCCCTGGGTCAGGCCGGCCAGGTAGCCGGGCATGGCCGCGGGGAGCGCGATGTCGCGGTAGAGCGCGATGGTGCCCGCGCCGAGCACCTTGCCGAGGCGCAGGTACGACGGCGGGATGTGGTCGATGCCGTTGATGACGCCGTTGGCGATGCTGGGTGCGGCGCCGAGGATGACGACGAACAGGATCGCCTGCTCGGTGAGGCCGAACAGCAGGATCGCGAAGGGGAACCACGCGATCGACGGCATGGTCTGCAGGCCGGTGATGAGGCTGCCGACGGCGAGGCGCAGCGGCCGCACCCGGGCCACGAGGACGCCGATGATCGTGCCGATGAGCAGCGCGAGCAGGAAGCCGATGATCGCGCGCGTCAGCGTCGTCTGCATCGCCGACCAGAACCGCTCGGTGCCGAGCATGTCCCAGAGCTTCGACAGCGTGGTGGCGGGCGAGGGCAGGACGTACGCCGGGCGCCAGCCCGACATGTAGACGACCTGCCAGAACGCGAGCACCAGGCCGATCGCGAGCAGCTTGGGCCAGCCCCACGCCCACGCCGTGCGGCCGAAGCCGGAGCCGCGGGGCGCCTCGGCGGCGACCTCGACGTTGGGGGTGAGGACGTCAGCCGACATGGGTGTGCCCCTGAGCCTTGAGACGGGCGGTCAGCGACGCAGCGCGGGTCGCCACCTCGGTGGAGTCCATCTGGCGCGGGTGCGGCAGCGGGATGTCCTCCTCGTAGAGGATCCGGCCGGGGTGCGACCCCATGAGCACCACGCGGTCGCCGAGGCGGATGGCCTCGCGCATGTTGTGGGTGACGAAGATGACCGTGAGCCCTTGCGCGCGCACGACGCTCTCGATCTCGTCGTGCAGCAGGTCGCGCGTCATCGCGTCGAGCGCGCCGAGCGGCTCGTCCATGAGCACGATGCCGGCGTCCTGGGCCAGGCAGCGCGCGAGCGCCACGCGCTGGCGCATGCCGCCGGACAGCTCGTGCGGGCGCGAGTCGCCGCGGCCGTCGAGGCGCACGGTGGCCAGCAGCTCCTCCGCGCGGGCCCGGCGGTCGCGCTTGGCGACGCCGCTCAGCTTGAGCGCGAGCTCGATGTTCTGGCGGGCGGTCAGCCACGGCAGCAGCGTCGCGTCCTGGAACATGAACGCGACCTTCGCGCCGACCTCGAGCGTGCCCGACGTCGGCCTGTCGAGGCCGGCGATGAGGTTGAGCAGCGTGCTCTTGCCGCAGCCGGACGCGCCGACGACGGAGAGGAACTCGCCGGGCGCGACGTCGAGGTCGACGTCGTTGAGCGCCACGGTCGCGCTGGGGCCGGAGCCGAAGACCTTGCCGACGCCGCGGATGCGCAGGATCGGCGCCGCGCCGGACGGCGAGGCCACGACGGCGACGGGGTCGGACGAGACGGCAGCCTCGCTCATGGGATCTCCCGGGGATCGGGGGAGTCGGGCGGGGGGAAGCAGGCGACTTTGCCTAGCGACTAGGTAGGAAAGGTAGCACGGCCCGGGGCCGGTGCGCCCGCACCCGCGCCGGCGGGCAGGCCGGTGCGGATGCGGGCGCGATCGTGGGGCTCGGCTCAGGAGGCGGAGACCGCAGTCTTGTTCTGGGCCTTGAGCACCTCGTTGAGCAGGTCGAGCGAGTAGAGCGTCCCGGGCAGGCCGCCCGCGGCGTCGAGCTGGTCCTTCTCGAGCAGGCCCACCTCGATCGCGTGGTTCGCCGACTCGGCGAGGGTCGCGGGCAGCGGGTCGTTGGTGAACTCGACATCGGCGAACGCGGCGTCGAGGACGTCCTGGTCGAGCGAGGAGCCGGTGAGGCTCTGCAGCGACGAGTTGACCGCGGTCTTGGCTGCGGCCGGGTCCTTGGCGATGAAGTCGAGCGCGGCCTCGTTGCCCTCGAGGAAGGCCGTCACGATGTCCGGGTGCTGCTCGAGGAACTCGGTGCGCACGATGATGTTCGTGGTCACGAACTTGCCCTCGGGCCACAGCGTCTTCTCGTCGACGAGGACCTTCGCGCCGGCCTTCACGTACTCCGCGACCCACGGCTGCGGCACCCAGGCGCCGTCGATGCTGCCGGACGCGTAGGCGGCCAGGCCCTCGGCGTTGGCCTGCGGCTTGATCGACAGGTCGCCGCCGCCCTCGGTGGTGACGTTGAGGCCCTGCTGCTTGAGCCAGTAGCGGAACGCGACGTCCTGGGTGTTGCCCAGCTGCGGCGTCGCGATGGTCTTGCCCTTGAGGCCCTGCGCATCGGTGATCCCCGGCTTGACCACGAGGGCCGCCCCGCCGGACGCCGCACCGGAGATGACGCGGATGGCCGCGCCCTCGGACTGCGCGTAGGCGTTGATGGTCGGGTTCGGGCCGATGTAGCTGATGTCGACGGAACCGCCGAACAGAGCCGTGATGGCGTCGGGGCCGGCGTTGAAGGCCGTCGGCGCCACGCTGACACCGGCCTCCTCGAGCGCCTTCGTGAACAGACCCTCCTGCAAGCCCACCAGGGCCGGCGCGTGCGTGACGTTGGGGAAGAAGCCGAGGCGCAGGGTGGTGACCGCTGCCCCCGAACCGCCGCCCGAGGCGTCCGAGGGGCCGCCGCAGGCCGCGAGCGCCAGGGTGGCGGCAGCGAGGCCGGCGAGGGCGGCGAGACGTCGGGGCAAGCGCATGGGACGTTCCTTCCGTGCTTTGTCGAGTGACTTGATGGGAAAGGTAGCAAAGGCTCGCCCGTTCTCCATGCACCGTCCGTGGAGCAAGACACGTCGTGCGAAGACCTGGCAGGTGGCCGATCGAGCGCGCTGGCCGCGAGGGGCTCGGCGATCCGTCCGGCGTACGGCGTCCCTGCCTGCGTAGGCTCACGCCCGTGCCTGTCCCGCCCGACGTCCTCGCGCTCGTGCGCGCGCAGGTCGAGGCCGACGAGCCGCTGCTCGTGGAGATGCGCCGCGACCTGCACGCGCATCCCGAGCTGTCGGGCCAGGAGACCGGGACGACGCGCTGGCTCGTGCAGCACCTGCGCGATCTCGGCCTCGACCCGCGGGAGCTCGCGATCGGCACCGGCGTCGTCTGCGATGTGCCGCTCGGCAGCGGCACAGGGCCGGTCGTCGCCGTCCGCGCCGACATCGACGCGCTGGCCATGCACGACGAGAAGGACGTGGGCTACCGCTCGCAGAACGTCGGCGCCGCGCACGCGTGCGGCCACGACGTCCACACCACGGTGGTGCTCGGCGTCGGCCGCGCGCTCGTGCGCCTGCGCGACCGGCTCGGCGCCGACGGCGTCGTGCGGCTGGTGTTCGAGCCGTCGGAGGAGTCGGTGCCGGGCGGCGCCGTCGACGTCATCTCCGAGGGCTGGTTCGACGGCGTCGCGTCGGTGTTCGGCGTCCACTGCGACCCGAAGGTCGACGTCGGGCAGATCGGGCTGCGCCCGGGGCCGATGAGCTCGGCGTCGGACATGGTGACCGTGACCGTGACGGGCCCGGGCGGCCACACGTCGCGGCCCGAGCGCACCGTCGACCTCGTGTCGGTGCTGGGGCGCGTGGCGTCAGGCCTGCAGGACGAGGTCGACCGGCTGTCGGGGCAGCCCGGTGCGGTCCGCGCGGTGTTCGGCGCCATCCATGCCGGCGACGCCGCCAACGTGATCCCGGCGTCCGGCGTCCTGCGCGGCACCGTGCGCACGCCCGACCGCGAGGTATGGCGCCACCTGCCGGCGTACGTCGAGAAGGCGCTGGCCGCCCTGCTCGACGGCACCGGCGCCACGTGGGAGGTGGCGCACCGGCGCGGTGTGCCGCCTGTGGTCAACGACCCCGACGCCATCGAGCTCGTGGCCGGCGTCGTCCGCGACGCGATCGGCCCCGACGCCGTCGTCGAGACCCCGCAGTCGTGGGGCGGCGACTCCTTCGCGTGGTACCTCGAGAAGGTGCCCGGGGCTTACGCCCGCCTCGGCACCCACGACCCGGCGTCCGGCGCCGAGCGGCTCGACCTGCACGCCAGCACCTTCGACGTCGACGAGCGCTGCCTCGCCCTCGGCACCACCCTGCTGACCCTCACCGCCCTCGAGGCCCTCGCCCGTCGCTAGACCTACCTACAGGCCGGGCCAGGTGTGGACGGGCTCGTTGGTGTGCATGCGGTCGACGTACTCCAGCGTCATGCGGCGCAGCGACTCCCAGCGGCGCAGGCCCGACTCCTCGAGCGTGCGGACAGCTGCGACCTGCCAGGTCGAGCCGTTGACGCCGGTGGTGCAGCGGCCCTCGATGATCCCCAGCAGCCGCGCGCTCACCTCGGGGTCGACGTCCCACGCGTCGAGGCCCTCCTGGGCGAGGGGGAGCAGGTGCTCGAGCACGAGCTCGCGTACCGGCACGTCGCTGAAGCCCGGCCAGTAGATCTCGGCGTCGATGCCGCGCCGGGCCGCGGTCATGAAGTTCTCCTCGGCGGCGCCGAACACCATCCGGGACCACAGCGGCCGCTCGAGGTCGGCCAGCGCGCGCAGAGCCCCGAAGTAGAAGGCGCCGTTGGCGAGGATGTCGACGACGGTCGGCCCCGCGGGCAGCACCCGGTTCTCCACGCGCAGGTGCGGCACGCCGTCGACGACGTCGTAGACCGGCCGGTTCCAGCGCCAGATCGTGCCGTTGTGCAGCCGCAGCTCGGCGAGCGACGGCGTCCGGCCCGACGCCAGCATCGCCTCGGGCTCCTCGGGATCGAGCACGGGCAGCAGCGGCGGGAAGTACGTCAGGTTCTCCTCGAACAGGTCGAAGACGCTGGTGATCCAGCGCTCGCCGAACCACACGCGCGGACGCACACCCTGCGCCTTGAGCTCTGCGGGCCGGGTGTCGGTCGCCTCGGCGAAGAGGCTGATCCGGGTCTCGCGCCAGAGCTCTCTGCCGAGGAAGTACGGGGAGTTCGCGCCGAGCGCGACCTGCACGGCTGCAAGGCATTGCGCCGCGTTCCAGTTCGCCGCGAAGTCGTCGGGGCTCACCTGCAGGTGGAACTGCACGCTGGTGCACGCGGCTTCCGGCGCGATGGAGTCCGCCCGGGTGTCGAGCGACTCGGGGCCGCCCTTGATGCTGATGTCGAGGTCCTCGCCGCGAGCGAGGAACATCTGCTCGTCGAGCAGCGCGTAGCGCGGGTTGGTGCTGATCGACTCCGACGTCAGCCGCGACTCGTCGAGCGTCGGCAGGATGCCGATCATCACCATGCCGGCGTCGACCGCCTTGGCCTTCTCGTTGGCAGCGTTGAGCTGCTCGCGCAGGTGGTTCTCGTAGGCCACCGCACCATGGCCGCCGAGCTGCGCGGGCGGGACGTTGATCTCGAGGTTGAAGCGCCCGAGCTCCTGGACGAAGGCGGGGTCGTCGATGGACGCGAGCACCTCGTCGTTGCGCATCGCCGGCCGGCCGTCGGCCTCGATGATGTTGAGCTCGACCTCCATGCCGGTGAGCGGCGACTCGAAGTCGAACCGCGACTCCTCGAGCATGCGCGCGAGCACGTCGAGGCACCGGTGCACCTTGTCGCGGTAGCGCTGACGGTCCTCGCGCGTGAAGGACCTGCTGCCGACCTGCTCGCCCATGGCGCAAGCGTGACGAACGCGGGCGCGGCCGCGCAGCAACTACGGGAAACCGGCAGCGGGAGGGCAGCCTGCCCTACGCCCCGGCGAGCTCCTTGAGCGCGTGCCCGAGCACGCCCGGCCCGGCGATCTCGACGGCGCGCACGTCGTGCTGCGCGCACTCGGCGATCATCACCTTGCGGGAGGTGTCCTCGACGCCGCCGCCGATGAGCAGGGCCTCGATATGGCCGCTGCGCACCCAGGCCAGCGCCTCGTGGTCGATCAGGGTGCCGCGGGCGTCATGGCCGGCGCCCTCCGCCACGTCGAGCGCATCGCGGAGCAGATCGCCGTTGCGGCCCAGGATCCCGATCTTCATGCGGGGACCGTAGCGAACAGACGTACCGGGTGGGCGTACGACCCGGTCAGTCTCGTGCATCACATCCGGGCCGTTGAGCGGGCAACGACATACCCCCAGGGGCACCCTGGGAGCTGTAGGAGCCGACCGGCCTCACCGCCGGATCGCGACAGCCCGGGCACCCCAGCCCCGACCGCCACGACCCGTGCGCGGCCAGGGAGTGTGCGACATGAAGAACCTGCTGATCCTCGGCGGGGGAACCGCCGGGACCATCGCCGCCAACAAGCTGCGGCGCAAGCTCGACAAGGCCGAGTGGAGCGTCACCGTCGTCGACCGGGACGACCAGCACCGCTACCAGCCCGGCTACCTGTTCATCCCCTTCGGGATCTACCAGCCCGACGAGGTCACCAAGTCGAGGCGCAAGTACCTCGACGACGACATCCCGCTGATCTACGCCGAGGTCGACCGCATCGACCCGGAGGCGCGCAACGTCACGCTCATGGACGGGCGCGTCCTCCCGTACGACCAGCTCATCATCGCGAGCGGCGTCACCCCGCGGCCCGACCAGACGCCGGGCATGGACGACGAGGGATCCTGGTACGAGAGCGTCTTCGACTTCTACACCTACGAGGGCGCCACCGCCCTGGCGCGCAAGCTCCGCACGTGGGAGGGCGGCCGTCTCGTCATCAACATCGTCGAGATGCCCATCAAGTGCCCGGTGGCCCCACTGGAGTTCGCGTTCCTCGCCGACTCGTTCTTCCACGAGAAGGGCATGCGCGACAAGGTCGAGATCACGTACGTGACGCCGTTGGACGGAGCGTTCACCAAGCCGATCGCCGCGAAGAGCTTCGGGAACATGCTCGAGCACAAGGGCGTCACCATCGAGCCCGAGTTCATGCTCGAGCGCGTCGACACCGATGCGAAGGCACTGGTGTCGTACGACGAGCGCGAGGTGCCCTACGACCTGCTCGTCACGATCCCGCTCAACATGGGCGCCGACTTCGTGGCCCGGTCCGGCATGGGCAACGAGCTCAACCTGGTCCCGGTCGACAAGCACACGCTGCAGGCGAAGAAGCACCCGGACGTCTTCGCGCTCGGCGACGCCAACGACATCCCGGCGTCGAAGGCGGGCTCGGTCGCGCACTTCGAGATCGACGTCTTCGTCGACAACTTCCTCGAGCACATCGCGGGGAAGCCGATGACCGGCAGCTTCGACGGCCACGCCAACTGCTTCATCGAGACCGGCCACGGCAAGGCCATGCTCATCGACTTCAACTACGACACCGAGCCGCTGCCCGGGAAGTTCCCCGTGCCCGGCGTCGGGCCGATGAGCCTGCTCAAGGAGACCAAGCTCAACCACATGGGGAAGCTCGCCTTCCGCTGGGCCTACTGGAACGTCCTCATGCCCGGCCGCCCCATGGGCCTCTCGGCCGACCTGCAGATGGCCGGCAAGGACACCAGCCTCGTGCACTGACCACGCGGAACCCAGGTAATCCCGCGAAACCGCCCCTGTTCTTGCGGCATTCCCTGGGTTCGACGTGGCCCCTACCGCTTCGAAGGAGAGAGCAATGCCTGTCACGACCATCGACGGCCACGAGATCCACGTCGACGACGAGGGCTTCATGACCGTGTACGACGAGTGGGACGAGACCCTCGCGAAGTCGCTCGCCGCGGCGATCGGCGTCGAGATGAACGACGAGGCCTGGGCCGCCATCCGCTTCATGCGCACCGACTTCAAGGCGCAGGACGACGTCACCCCGACGCTGCGCCGCGTCTCGACCGCCGGCGGCTTCGAGACCAAGAAGCTCTTCGAGCTCTTCCCCAAGAAGCCGGCCAAGAAGATGGCCTACATCGCCGGCCTCCCCAAGCCCAAGGGCTGCGTGTGACCTCGCGGTCCGCAGCAACCACCACGACGACGACAGGAAGTGGACCGCGATGACTGCCACGCAGGAAGCGTTCGTCCCGAAGTTCGACGACGACGAGAACGAGGGCCGCAAGCTGGCCATCATCTGCTCCAAGGGCAACCTGGACATGGCCTACCCCGGCCTGATCCTGGCCAACGCCGCCCTGGGCGAGGGCGTGGAGACGCATCTGTTCTTCACGTTCTGGGGCTTCGACATGATCATCAAGTCGCGCATGAACGACCTGAAGTTCAGCCCCGCCGGCAACACCGCCATGCACATGCCGGTCGGCGACGTGCGCATCCCTCAGGCGCTCGCTCCGCTGCCGGGCATGCAGCCCATGGCCACGCACATGCTCAAGAAGCAGATCGCCGACCTCGGTGTGCCCGAGGTGCCCGACTTCCTCGAGCACATCGTGGCGAGCGGGGGGCACCTGTGGGCGTGCCGCATGAGCGCGGACATGAACCACGTCGACATGGACGACCTCGTCGACGGCGTCGAGGCGATCATCAACGCGTCCGACTTCATCGAGCTCACCGACGGCGCGCAGCTGCTGTTCATCTAGCGGCGCTGCCGGTCGCGGCGCGCGGCGGCTGACTGCCGGCTCCTACAACCCGGCTGTCCGCACGGATCGTCGGCCGCCGCGTCACACCGGACGAGCCCGCCCAAGGGCGGGCTCGTCCGACGTCAGGGCGGCCGCCGAGAGCGACGCGATGGCGCTTGCCGCAGCCTGCGGGTCGGCGGACGGCTGCATCACGTGGCTGAGGACCGTGCGCACCAGCATGTCGACCGCGGCGTCCCGGCGCGGACCTGGCGCGACGCCGCGCGCGTCCAGGTGGCCCGACACGCGCGCGGCCGACGCTGCGATGACGGCCGACGCGTCCGTGGTGAGCGGCGGCAGCAGCTCGTCGCCGGCGCCGGGGGCGACGACGGCGCGCAGCAGCGGGCTCGTGCCAGCGAGGGCGAGGATGCCGGACACCGAGCGCTCGATCGCAGCGCGCAGGTCCCGCGGCCGCGAGGCGAACGCGTCGTCGACGACGTCGAGGAAGCGGCCCAGCTCGTCGAGCACCACGGCCTCGGCGAGCTCGCGCTTGGAGCCGGTCTCGTTGTAGACGGTCTGGCGGCTGACGCCGACGTGCGCGGCCAGACGGCCCATCGTGAGGGCCGACCACCCGTCCGAGGCCGTGAGCTCGACGGCGCCGCGCACGATCCGCTGGCGTGTCGTCAGCCCCACCTCGGTCACGCGCCGAGGCTATCCAGAGCCACGAAGTCGACCTTCTCGCGGACCCCGCAGTCGGGGCAGCACCAGTCGTCGGGCACCGACGACCACGGGGTGCCGGCCGGGAAGCCCTCGCGCGGGTCGCCGGCCGCGACGTCGTAGGTGTAGGAGCAGCCCGGGCAGCGGTAGGCCGACGCCGTCGCCTGCTTCTCTCGACCTCGGTCGATAACGGGCTCGTCCGAGGACGCCGGCGCGGGGTAGCGGGCCAGCACGCGGTCGCGGCAGCGCGGGTCGATGTTGGCGCGAGCCATGTCGCCGTCGAAGTGGGCGGCTACGCGCGGGTCCATCACCCGGCGCCACAGCGGCGGCACGAGCGCGAGCAGGATCATGCCCGCGTAGCCGGTGGGCAGCGCGGGCGCACCGTCGAGGTCGCGCAGCGTCTGGTAGCGCCGCGTCGGGTTGGCGTGGTGGTCGCTGTGCCGCTGCAGGTGGTAGAGCAGCACGTTGGTGGCGACGTTGTTGCTGTTCCAGCTGTGGCGGGGCTCGACGCGCTCCCAGCGCTCGTGGCCGGGGGCGCCGACGCGTCGGCGGAGCATGCCGTAGTGCTCGAGATAGTTCACCGCCTCGAGCAGGGTCAGCGCGACGAAGGCCTGCAGCGCCAGGTAGGGCAGCACCTGCGGTCCGAGCCAGACGACGACCGCCGTCCACAGCAGCGCCGACATCGCCCAGGCGTTGAGGACGTCGTTGCGCCACGTCCAGGCGCTGCCGCCGCCGCGCCGCAGACGCCGCGCCTCGAGCCGCCACGCACTCGACAGCGAGCCCGCCACCGTCCGCGGCCAGAACCGGTAGAACGTCTCGCCGACACGGCTGCTCGCCGGGTCGTCCGGCGTCGCCACGCGGACGTGGTGGCCGCGGTTGTGCTCGATGTAGAAGTGGCCGTAGAAGCTCTGCGCGAGCGCGACCTTGGCCAGCCAGCGCTCGACCGACTCCTTCTTGTGCCCGAGCTCGTGTGCGGTGTTGATGCCGATGCCGCCCACGAAGCCGACGGTGACGGCGAGGCCGCAGCGCTGCCCGACGGTGAGGTCGGCGCCCGCCAGGTACGCGAAGGCCGCGAGGAAGCCGGCGTACTGCAGCGGCAGGAAGAGGTAGGTGAGCCATCGGTAGTAGCGGTCCTGCTCGAGCGCCGCGAGCACGTCGTCCGGCGGGTTGGTGGGGTCGAGGCCCGCGACCAGGTCGATCAGGGGGACGGCGCCCAGGATCACGATCGGACCCAGCCACAGCCACACGGCACTGCCGGTGGCTGCGTGCAGCCCCACGGCGGCGAAGGGGATCAGCGGCAGGACGAGGCCGAACAGCCACAGGTAGCGCTTGCCGTCGCGCCAGCGCGCGGCGTCGGGGGCCGTTCCCATAGGTCACCTCGCCGGGATCAAGGTTTACAGAAGATAGTCAGATGTAAACCTGGCTGGCAAGGCCCCGCCCGCGTCGGCAGGAGTCGCGGCGGCCGTCGGCGTAGGTTCGAGGTATGGCGAAGAAGTCCTGGAAGGACCTGTCCGGGGCGCAGCGGGCGGCCATCCTCACGGTGGCGTCCGTCGAGCTCGCACTGACGGCGACCGCGCTGGTCGACCTCGCGAGGAGGCCGGCCGCGCAGGTGCGCGGGCGCAAGGCGCTGTGGGCCCTCGGGGTCCTCGTGCAGCCGATCGGCCCGGTGCTCTACCTGGCCTGGGGCCGGCACGCGCCGGCGCCCGAGCTCGAGGCCTAGGCCCTCGGCGCGAGCTCGTCGTCGAGGGCGGCGAGCACCGACGACACCGCCCAGGCGCGCGTGCGCCCGGGCGTGCCCAGCAGCACCTCGAGCGCGTAGCCGTCCATGAGGCGGCAGGCGCGGTACGCCGTCGTGGCCGGGTCGGCGCACGTGAACACGCCGTCCGCGACGCCGGCCTCGATGGCGCCCGCGAGCGAGGCGGTCCAGCCGTCGAGGACGCCGGCGTAGGCAGAGAGCGTCTCGGGATCCTGGGGCGGGCGGGCCACGAGCTGGGCCCAGAGCTTCCAGCGCAGATCCGACGAGCCGGTCGGCAGGTAGAGCCGGACGACCCGCTCGAGCGCCTCGCGCGGGTCGGCGGCCGACCCCACGCGGCGGTCGCGCTGCACGGCGGCGTCGGCCTCGGACTCGAGCAGGGTGTCGACGAGGATGCGGTCGCGCTTGCCGAAGTAGTACATGACGTGGCCCGCGCTCATCCCGGCCCGGGCGGCGATGTCCTGCACCCGGGTCTTCTCCGGGCCCTTCTCCGCCATGACCTCCATGGCCGCCTTGAGCACGGCGGCGCGCTGGGAGGGGCGGGGTGCGTCGTCGGTCCGGCGGGGCATGGGAGGACCGTACCAGGATCTTAGAATGTGATTCTAGAATTTCGTTCTAACCTCCGCTACGGTGCTGCCACCCCGTCCAGGAGGAGCAGCCATGCACGCAGGAGCGGACCCCGTCGCCGAGCCGGTGGACGTCGCGCCGGAGCACCACGGCGTCGAGCAGCACGGCGTCGACACGATCCCCGAGGCCGAGCGCACGTCCCGCCCCCGCGACGTCGTCGGCATCCTCTGGGGCGGCAACCTCGCGCTCTCGGTCGCGGTGTTCGGCTGGCTGGTGATCCTCTACGGGCTCGGCTGGTGGGCCTCGGTCAGCGCGATCCTCGTCGGCACGGCCGTGGGCGCCCTCGCCGTCACGCCGCTGGCGCTGCTCGGCTACCGCTCCGGCACCAACAACTCGGTGACGAGCGGCGCCTACTTCGGCGTGCGCGGCCGGCTCGTCGCCTCGGTCATCGGCCTGCTGCTGTGCCTCGGGTACGTCGCCCTGACGGTGTGGACCGGCGGCGAGGCGATCGTGGCCGGGCTCGACCGCGCTACCGGTGCGGAGGAGAGCGCGCCGGTGCTGGCGCTCGGCTACGTCGTCATCGCCGTCGCCGTCTCGGCCGTCGCGGTCTACGGGTTCCGCTGGCTGGTCGCGGTCAACAAGCTGCTCGTGCCGCTCGTCGGCGGCGTCATGCTGCTCGTCGTCGTCTCGCTCTGGAGCAGCTTCGACGCGTCGTACGCCGGCACGCCGGACGAGTACCTGCTCGGCGGCTTCTGGCCGACGTGGCTGCTGGCCGCGCTCACCGCCGGTGTGGCCGGCCCCGTCTCGTACGTGACGCAGACGGGCGACTGGACCCGCTACATCAGCCCCCGCCGCCACCGTCTTGGCAAGCTGCTCGCGGCGATGTTCGTCGGCCTGTTCGTCGGGCTGATCATCCCGACGCTGTTCGGGGCGTTCGTGTCCGTTATCTCGCTCGACCCCGACAGCTTCGTGGCCGGCGTGGTCGACGCCGTGCCGTCGTGGCTGCTGCTGCCGTTCGTGCTCGCCGCCGTCGTCGGCAGCCTCGGGCAGGGCGGCATGAACCTCTACTCGATGGGGCTCGACCTCGACGCGATCCTGCCGCGGCTCACCCGCACGCAGTCGACGATCGCCGTGGCCCTGGTCGCGACGGCGCTCGTGCTCCTCGGCGAGTTCGTGTTCAGCGCGGAGTCGGCCGTCACCACGTTCGTCGTCGTCCTCACCTCGCTCGCGACGCCGTGGGCCGCCGTGACGATGATCGGCTACCTGCGCACGGGCGGGCGGTTCGACGAGCCGAGCCTGCAGGTGTTCAACCGGCGCGAGACCGGCGGCGCGTACTGGTTCCGCGCGGGCTGGAACATCGATGCCGTCGTCGCGTGGCTCGCGGGCAGCGTCGTCGGCGTCCTGTCGAACTCGACCGAGACGTGGACCGGGCCCATCGCCGAGGCCGCCGGCGGGATCGACGTGTCGTTCGTGACGAGCGCGGTCGTGGCGTCGGTGGTCTACCTTGCGCTCGTGGCACTGCGGCCCGGCGCGCACGCGCCGTCGAAGGGAGCGTCCGCGTGAGCAGGTACGGCGGGCAGTACGGCCCCGACATCACCTTCCTCGGCGTCGAGCGGTGCACCTACGACGAGCCGTCGACCTACGACGGCGCCGACGTCGTGATCATGGGCGCGCCGTTCGACGGCGGGACGTCGTACCGCGCCGGCGCACGCCTCGGGCCGCAGGCGATCCGGCAGACCGACTACCTGCCGCACGACGGCTCGCGGCCCTCGCTCGCGCTGCGCGTCGACGGGCTCAAGGACCTCGCGGTCTACGACGCCGGCGACGTCGAGATGTTCAGCGGCGACGCCGAGCGCTCGTGCCGCGACCTCGAGGCCGCCGTGGAGACCGTCGCCCAGACCGGTGCGATCCCGCTCATCCTCGGCGGCGACCACACCATCACCTGGCCCAACTGCACCGCGGTCGCGCGGGCCCGCGGCTGGGGCCGCGTGAGCGTGCTGCACTTCGACGCGCACGCCGACACCGGCGACATCACCTTCGGGTCGCTCATCGGCCACGGCCACCCGATGCGCCAGCTCATCGAGTCGGGCGCCGTGCGCGGCGACCGGTTCCTGCAGATCGGGCTGCGCGGCTACTGGCCCGAGCCGGAGACGCTGGAGTGGATGGCCCGCCAGGGCATGCGCTCCTACGAGATGACCGAGATCGTCCACCGCGGCCTCGACACCTGCCTCACCGAGGCCTTCGAGATCGCCCTCGACGACTGCGACGGCGTCTTCCTGTCGGTCGACATCGACGTCGCCGACCCCGGGCACGCGCCGGGCACGGGGACGCCGGAGGCCGGCGGCCTGTCGGCCCGCGAGCTGCTCGACGCCGTGCGCCGCATCGCGCGCGAGCTCCCGGTCGTCGGGATGGACGTCGTCGAGGTGGCGCCGCCCTACGACCACGCCGACATCACGGCGGCGCTCGCCAACCGCGTCGTCCTCGAAGCCCTCTCCGGCATCGCCCGGCGCCGCTACGACGCCGAGCACGGCACCACCTACGACCCCGCGCTCCCGCTCCTCGCCGACCGCCTGCCCCCGGACTGATCCCCGCTCTGGATGGGTGAGCGACGGCTATAGACGTCGCTCACCCATCCAGAGCGCCGCCAGATCGCGCGAGAAGGCCGGGCTCTCCGCAGATAACCCGACCCTCTCCCTGGCCATGCTCCCGGCCGCGGCGCCGCAGGTCGCTCCAGGTCACCCGATCGGGTGGCGGGCGGATCGCTCTGGATGGGTGAGCGACGGCTATAGGCGTCGCTCACCCATCCAAAGCGGGTCTCTAGCCGCGCGGGGGAGCGGCGAGGGAGGCGTCGAGGCTGCGCAGGGCTGCGGCGCCCAGGCCGAGGCGCTGGGCCTCGGTGCGCTCGGCGGCGGCCTCGTCGTCGCGGCCGAGGCGGTGCAGCAGCTCGGCCTGGGCGCCGTGCCACCACGCGTGGTGCGCCAGGCCGTCGATCGCCTGCACCTCGGCCAGCCCCGCCTCCGCGCCGTCGCGCTCGGCGATCGCGGCCGCGCGCCCGAGGCGCGCCGCCGGCGAGGCGTCGACCGTGAGCAGGACGTCGTACCAGGCGACGATCGCGTCCCAGTCGGTCTCCTCGTACGACGGCGCGAGCGCGTGGCAGCCGGCGATCGCGGCCTGGACGACGTAGGGGTCGGGCCGCGTCGGTGTGCGCCGCACTCCTTCGGCCACGAGCGCGACCCCCTCGGCTGCCATCCGCGCGTTCCACGCGTGGCGGCGCTGGTCGGCGAGGCGCACGGCCGACCCGTCGGGTGCCGTGCGCGCGGCGCGGCGGCAGTCGAGCAGCAGCATGAGGGCGAGGAGCCCGAGGACGCCGGGCTCGTCGGGCATGAGGTCGCGCAGCAGGCGCCCGAGCCGCACCGCCTCGTCGACGAGGTCCTGACGGACGACGGCGTCGCCGCTCGACGGCGCGTAGCCCTCGTTGAAGACGAGGTACACGGTCGCCAGCACGCCGCGCAGCCGCGCGGGCAGCTCGGCGTCGGAGGGCACGCGGTAGGGGATGTGCGCATCGGCGATCTTCTGCTTCGCGCGGGTGAGCCGCTTGGACGCCGTCGCTTCGGGAACGAGGAGCGCGCGCGCCACCTCGGCCGTGGTCAGCCCGCAGAGCGTCCGCAGCGACAGCGCGACCTGCGCCTCGGTCGACAGCGTGGGGTGGCAGCAGGTGAAGACCAGGCGCAGCAGGTCGTCGCGCACGACCGACTCGGGGGGCGGCGCGGGGTCGGGGTCCTGGAGCCACACGGCCTGCGACTCCTTCCCGTGGCGCAGCGACTCGCGGCGCGCGCGGTCGATCGCGCAGCGCCGGGCGGCGGTGGTGAGCCAGGCCCGCGGCTCGTCGGGGACGCCGTCGCGCGGCCACGTCTGCAGCGCGCGCTCGACGGCGTCCTGGACGGCGTCCTCGGCCAGGCCGACGTCGCCGGTGACGCGGACGAGCGTCGCGAGGATCCGCGGGAACTCCTCGCGGACCGCGCGCTCGACCGCGTCCACCGGCGCCGTCATGGGCAGGTTCCTCAGCCGAAGTCGATGATCGGGCGCACCTCGACGCAGCCTGACCCGTCGTAGGCGGCGGGGATCTTGGCGGCCCACACCACGGCCTCGTCGAGATCGGCTGCCTCGATCAGGTAGAAGCCGGTCAGGGCCTCCTTGGTGTCGGCGTAGGGGCCGTCGGTGGTGACGACGTCGCCGCCCTTGCCGCCCTGCACGCGGACGGTCGTGGCCGTGGCGTTGTTGTAGAGCGCGGCCCCGCCGCGGATGACGGCGGCGGCCTCCTGCCCGAAGGCGTTGTAGCCCGGCATCATGGCCTCGAACGCGGGGTCGCTCGGCTCGATGTCGGTGCTCCAGATGAGCGCGGCGTACTGCGGCATGGGTCCCTCCCGGGTCCGGCGGCGGCCCCTCTGGCCGACCTTCACCCTCAGGACGAACAGCCTGGCGCCGGACGGACACCCCGCGCCGAGGAATCTTCAGGAGTTCTCTACGCCCCCGTCCCCGGCACCCGGACGCCACCCTCCCGTCGGGTGCCGGTCGTCACCTCGTCGCCGTTTCCACCCCGCGGGACCCTCGATCGCGACTAGCGTCGTCCTTGCGTGAAAGCGCTTCCGGCGCCGCGGTGCCGGGCCTCGCGGGCCCGCCCGGCCGGTGCTGCGCGCGGCCCCGCCCGCGGGGGACATCGCAGTCCCCCCGGTCCTGATGGACCGACCTGGAGGACCCGATCGTGACCGAGACCGTCCTGTCCGCCGAGCTCGTCGAGGCGCTCGCGAACCCGACCGAGGCCGAAGTCGCGGCCGTCGACGCGTGGTGGCGCGCCAACAACTATCTGACCGTCGCGCAGATCTACCTGAAGTCCAACCCGCTGCTGCGCGAGCCCCTGACCTCCGACGACATCAAGCCGCGCCTGCTCGGCCACTGGGGCACCAGCCCCGGCCTGTCGTTCGTCTACGCCCACGCCTCGCGCCTCATCAGCCGCACGGGCCAGGAGATGATCTACCTCGCCGGCCCCGGCCACGGCGGCCCCGCGCTCGTCGCGGCGGGCTACCTCGAGGGCACCTACTCCGAGATCTACCCCGACGTCTCGCTCGACGGCGAAGGCCTCGTGCGGCTGTGCCGGCAGTTCTCCGCGCCCGGCGGCATCCCGAGCCACGTCTCGGTGCCGACGCCCGGCTCGATCCACGAGGGCGGCGAGCTCGGCTACGTGCTCGTGCACGCGTTCGGCTCGGTGATGGACAACCCGGATCTCATCTCGCTGGCCATCGTCGGCGACGGCGAGGCCGAGACCGGCCCGCTCGAGGGCTCGTGGAAGGGCATCTCCTTCCTCAACCCGGCCCGTGACGGCGCCGTGCTGCCGATCCTGCACCTCAACGGCGCGAAGATCGCCGGCCCCACCGTGCTCGCGCGCAAGGACCCCGAGGAGGTCCGCGAGCTGCTCGAGGGCCACGGCTACGAGGTCATCGAGGTCGAGGGCGACGACCTGCCGGGCATGCACTACCGCTTCGCCGCGGCGTTCACCCGCGCGTACGTGCGCATCAAGGAGATCCAGGCGTCCGCCCGTGGCGGCGACTGGGACGGCGCGCGCCCGCACTGGCCCGTCATCGTGCTGCGGACGCCGAAGGGCTGGACCGGCCCCAAGGAGGTCGACGGCCAGCGCACCGAGGGCACGTGGCGCTCGCACCAGGTGCCGCTGTCGGGCGTGAAGGGCGATCCCGCGCACCTCGCACTGCTCGAAGCCTGGCTGCGCTCGTACCGGCCCGAGGAGCTCTTCGACGCCGACGGCTCGCCGACCGAGCTCGTACGCTCGGCGAACGCGAGCGGCGACCTGCGCATGTCGGCCAGCCCGCACGCCAACGGCGGCCTGCTCACCCGCGACCTCGACCTGCCCAGCCACCACGACTACGCCGCCGACGTCCCGTCGCCGGCCACCGTGCGGCTCGAGTCGACGCGCAAGCTCGGCGAGCTCATGCGCGACATCTACACGCGCAACCCCGACCGGTTCCGCCTCTTCTGCCCGGACGAGACCAACAGCAACCGGCTCGGCGCCGTGTTCGAGGTGTCCGACCGCATGTTCGCCGAGCACGTCTTCCCGGACGACGTCGCGCTCAGCCGCGACGGCCGCGTCATGGAGGTGCTCTCCGAGCACAACTGCCACGGCTGGCTCGAGGGCTACACCCTCACCGGGCGCCACGGCATGTTCGCGACGTACGAGGCCTTCGCGATGGTGAGCGCGTCGCAGACGATCCAGCACGCGAAGTGGCTGCAGGAGGCGGCGCACCTGCCCTGGCGGGCGCCCGTGCCGAGCCTGAACATCCTGCTGACGTCGACCGCGTGGCGCAACGACCACAACGGCTTCTCGCACCAGGGCCCCGGCCTCCTGCAGAACATCATCACGATGCGAGGGACCATCGGCCGGGTCTACCTGCCGCCGGACGCGAACTCGCTGCTCTCCGTCGCCGACCACTGCTTCACATCGCGCTCGTACGTCAACTGCATCGTCATCGACAAGCAGCCGCAGCTGCAGTACCTGACGATGGAGGAGGCCGACGCGCACTGCGCCAAGGGCGCCGGCGTGTGGGAGTGGGCCGGCAACGACGACGGCTCGTCCGACCCCGACATCGTGCTCGCCTGCGCCGGCGACGTCGTCACCATGGAGACCGTCGCGGCGGCGGAGATCCTCAAGGAGAAGCTGCCGCACTTCCGGGTGCGCGTGGTCAACGTCGTCGACCTCATGACGCTCGTGCGTCGGCGAGACCACCCGCACGGCATGGACGACACGTACTTCCGCGAGCTGTTCACCGACCACGTCGACGTCGTGTTCGCGTTCCACGGCTACCCGGGCGCCATCCACCAGCTGGTGCACGGCCGCCCCGACGCCGACCGGTTCCGCGTCCGCGGCTTCATCGAGGAGGGCACCACCACCACGCCCTTCGACATGGTCGTGCGCAACCGCGTCTCGCGCTACCACCTCGTCATGGACGCGATCAACAACGCGCGCCGCACGCCGCAGGGCGCGAGCGAGGTCAAGGAGTGGTGCGAGGCGCAGCTGGCCCGGCACGCGGAGTACGTGGTCGAGAACCTCGAGGACATGCCCGAGGTGCGCGACTGGAAGCTCGGCGACCCGATCGGGTGAGCACGCCAGCCGTCCTCGTCGTCAACGCCGGCAGCTCGTCGGTGAAGCTCGCGGTGGTCGATCCCGAGACCGGCCACCGCGGGCTTACCGCGCTCGCCGAGCGGCTCGGCACGCCCGAGGCCCGGGTCTCCGCGTCGCGCGACGGCGAGCCTCTCGACGTCGCGCTCGACGGCCACGGCCACGCCGACGCGATCAGCGCGCTGCTCGCCGCGATGACCGACGACGAGAGGTCGTCGCTCATCGCCGTCGGCCACCGCGTGGTGCACGGGGGCACGGCGTACTCGGCCTCGGTCGTCGTCGACGACGAGGTGCTCGCGACGCTCGAGTCGCTCGTACCGCTGGCGCCGCTGCACCTGCCGGGCAACCTCGCCGGCATCGCCGCGGCGTCCTCGGCGCTGCCGGGGCTCGCGCAGGTGGCCGTCTTCGACACCGCCTTCCACCGCACGATGCCCGCGCGCGCAGCGCAGTACGCGGTGCCGAAGGCCTGGCGCGACGACCTCGACGTGCGCCGCTACGGCTTCCACGGCACCAGCCACCGGTACGTCTCCGACCAGGTGCGCACCTGGTGGTTCGGCGGCCGCGACGACGTGCGCGTGGTCACCCTGCACCTCGGCAACGGCTGCAGCGCCGCCGCCGTCTCCGGCGGCGTCTCGCTCGACACCACGATGGGCTTCACCCCGCTCGAGGGCCTCGTGATGGGGACGCGCAGCGGCGACATCGACGCCGGGGTGATCCCGTACGTCGCCGAGCGGCTGGGGGTCGACGCCTCCGAGGTGGTGCGACGTCTCAACACCGAGTCGGGCCTGCTCGGCGTCTCGGGCACGAGCAACGACATGCGCACGCTGCTGGCTGCGGCCGAGGGCGGCGACGAGGACGCTGCCCTGGCCGTCGAGATCTTCTGCTATCGCGCCGCCCAGCACGTCGCCGCGCTCGCGGTAGCGCTGGGGCGGCTCGACGCCGTGGCGTTCACCGGCGGCATCGGCGAGAACTCGGCCCCGGTGCGGGTCGCCATCGTCACGTACCTCGGAGTCCTCGGCCTCGTGCTCGACGCCTCGGCCAACGGCACTGCGGCGCGCACCGCGACGGGCGTGCGGATCAGTGCTGCGGGGCAGGGCCCGCTCGCGCTCGTCGTCCCGACCGACGAGGAGCGCGTCATCGCGCAGGACGCGGCGGGCCTGGCCTGATCCCAGGTCATGCGACGGCCCCCTCACCCGCGAGGGGCGAGGGGGCCGTCGTGTGTCGTGCGGCGGCTCTAGCTGGCGACGAGCTGGCGGCGGCGCAGCTGCGCGCGCTGCGCCTCGTCGGTGCCGCCCCAGATGCCGATGAGCGAGCGGTCCTCGAGCGCGACCTGCAGGCAGGCGTCGCGGACGGTGCAGCGGCCGCAGAACGCGAGCGCGACGCGGCGCGAGATCTGGTCCTGGGCGCTGACGGGGAAGAAGACGTCCGGCTCGGCGTCCTGGCACGCGGCGGACTCCCACCACGACTCCTGCAGGGCGGTGCCGGTGGTCGCGAAGAGGTACTGCTGCTCCTCGGCGACGACGACCTCGACGGGCGGCGGCGGTGGGACTCGGGGCATGGCGGGGTGCCTTTCTGACACTGGGGTGCACCGGGTGCATCGGACACTACACCGGGTGTAGACCGGAGGGAAGGGGGCGGGCTAGGTTTCCTCCCGTGTCCTCCGCCTCGCCCCTCGCCAGCGGCTCCGACGCCCGATCGCGCATCGAGGCGGCCGCGCTCGACCTGTTCGAGCAGCAGGGCTACGCGCAGACCACGGTCGAGGCGATCTCGCAGCGGGCCGGCGTCGCCCGGCGCACGTTCTTCCTGCACTTCCCGAGCAAGGACGCCGTGGTCTTCCTCCACCACGAGGAGCTCTCCGAGCGCGTGCGCCTCTTCCTCGAGGAGCGCGGCGACGCACCGGCGATCGCGTCGATGCGCGAGGCCGTGCGGATGGTGTTCGCCGACTACGTCGAGGTCGACCCCGAGATCGCGCTGCGCCGCTACCGCCTGGTGAAGCAGGTGCCCGAGCTGCGTGCCCGCGAGATCGCCTGGGTGCAGCGCTACCGCGTCCTGTTCGGCCGCTACCTGCACGAGCGGCTCGACGAGCGGCCCAACGGCGCGCTCGAGGCCGAGGCGATGGCCGGATCGTTCGCCTCGATCCACAACCACATGCTGCGGCGGTGGCTCAAGGGCGACCTGTCCGACGACCCGATGCGCGACCTCGACGAGGCGCTCGACTGGCTGGCGTCGGCGTACGACATGGTCACGCGGGGCGGTACGCCGCGGCGCCTGGTGGTCGCCGTCTTCGACGAGGGCACCGATCCCAGGGCGCTCGAGGAGGGCATCGGCCGGGCGGTCGCCGAGGCGGCGGCGCAGGGGCCCGACGGTCCCTCGCCGGAGCCCGCTGCGTCGCCCGCCGGTGGCCGGCGACGCCGGTCGGCAACCTCCTGAAACGCGCTGCGCACGCTCACGGTTACGCACGGCGCCGCACGTCTGAGCCAATCTTGAGGTTGGCCGGGGGCTTCCCGAGAAGCCTCTCCGTACCGTCATAAGGGTGAGATCCCGACTGCTGATCCTGGCCCTCGCCGCCGCCGCGCTGGTGGTGTCCGGGTGCTCCTCGTCCGCGCCTGCCGCCACGACCTCGCCGACCCCGTCGGCGACGTCGACCAACCCCTACGGCGAGGCCGCGATCGACCCGCTCGGCGCCGACGAGCCCGTGCTGACCGTCGTCGGCGGCTCGGCCGGCGACGTCGGGCTCACCATGGCCGAGCTCGAGGGTCTCGGGACCACCACGGTCACGGTGGCCGAGCCGTTCGTGAAGAAGCAGCAGTCGTTCACCGGCGTTCGTCTCGCCGACATCCTCGACAAGGCCGGCATCGCCACGACCGAGACGATCGACACGATCGCCCTCAACGACTACGAGTACTCAGCCTCGGTGTCCGACCTCGAGGCCAGCGACGCCCTCATCGCGACGCGTCGCGACGGCGAGCCGATCCCCTACGACCAGGGCGGCCCGGTCCGGCTGATCTTCCCCGACGGCAGCGCGCTGGCGGGCAACCTCGACGCCTGGAACTGGAGCCTCACCCGCATCGAGGTGACCACCGGGTCATGACCGACGGCACGGCCATCGTCGACGCAGCGGCGTCGGGCGCCGACGAGCGGTTCCGGCCGCGCGTCGGCCAGTACGTGCTGGCCGCGATCGTCGTCGGGCTGCTCGCCGTCCTCGCCGTGACCGGTGCGGCGCAGGCCGCCGACGTCCGCGCCAAGGCCGACGGCCTGTCGAGCAGCGAGGCCGCGCGCACCAACGTCGTGCTCGCGATGCGCGAGAGCCTGGCGCTGTCCGTCGTGATGGAGAAGTACCTCGACAGCCGGGCCACGCGGCGCGATGTGCAGGTGGCGCGCGCCCTGCTCAACCAGCGCCTGAGCGTCGTCTCCGGCGACGGCTCCACCGGCTACGACCAGATGCCGCTGGTCTACCGCGAGGCGCTCAGCGACATGGACTCCCTCATCGGCCGGGTCCCGACCGGAACGCTCAGGCCGTTGGAGCACGCGCTCTGGACCGTGCAGGCCGAGCCGGTGCTGCGCGAGTTCACCCGGCAGAGCCGCCGGCTCGGCGACCTCGAGACCGTAACGTGGCGCTCGCAGAACGTCGCCGACGCCGACGCCAGCTTCGTCAAGACCGTGCGCGAGTCGGTCCTGCTCGTCGCCGCCCTCATCGCGGCCGTGGCGCTCGGCATCTGGATCGCCGTCGACGTCCGCCGCTACTTCCGCCGCGTCGACGCCGCGATCGAGCGCGAGCGCGAGGTGCTCGACGAGGCCCGCTCCGCACTTGCGAGGGCGACGCTGCTCGAGCGGGGCCAGGCCCGCGTGCTCGAGCGCATGGCGACCGGGGCCCCGCTGCACGAGCAGCTCGCGTCCGTCGTGGAGCTGGCCTCCAAGGCCACCGGGGGCCTGCCGTTCCGTCTGCTCGTCGCCGACCGCGTGGTGCTGTCCGAGTCGGCGCAGCTGCGCACCGCGGGCGACGACCTCGTCCGCCGCTGGCCGATCGGCGACGGCACCATCGCCTCGGAGTCCGGCGAGCTCGAGCTGTTCGGCGAGCCGGGAAGCGACGTCCCCGACGACGTCGCCGAGGTCGCACAGCAGTGCACCGACCTCGCCACGCTCGTCCTCGAGCACGACCGCTCGGCGGCGCTGCTGGAGTACCAGGCCAACCACGACGGGCTCACCGGCCTGCCGAACCGCGCCCTCCTGCTCGACCGCATCGGCGAGGCCATGCGCCGCCGCGAGCGGTCGGGCGAGGTCGTCGCCGTGCTCTTCTGCGACCTCGACCGGTTCAAGGAGGTCAACGACACCTTCGGCCACGAGGCCGGCGACGACGTCCTCATCGAGGTGGCAGGCCGGTTCCGCCAGGCCGTCCGCCTGCACGACACGGTCGCGCGCCTCGGCGGCGACGAGTTCGTCGTCCTCGCCACGTGGATGAACGACGAGCACGAGGTCGACCTGCTCGCCGAGCGGATCCGCGACTCGATCGTGCCGTCCTTCAGCGTCCGCGGCCGCGACGTCGGGATCGGCGTCTCCATCGGCATCGCGATCGTCGACGACTTCATGACCGACCCGCGGTCGGTGCTGCACGCCGCCGACGTCGCGATGTACCGCGGCAAGCCGCGCGCGTCCTTCTAGCGCTCAGCGCAGCGTCTCGAGCGCGGCGATCACGTCGTCGGCGTGCGTCATCGGGTTGACGAACGCCAGCCGCAGGACCGTGCGTCCCTGCCAGCGCGTGGGCAGCACGAGGATCACGCCGTCCTTCGCCAGCTTCGTCGACCATGCGGTGTACTGCTCGTCGGCCCAGCCCGGGCGCTCGAACAGCACCACCGACAGCTGCGGCTCGAAGCACAGCTCGAGGTGCTCGGAGTCGGCGATCGCCTCGGCGACGACGCGCGCGGTCGCGATGCTCCGCTCGACGGCGGCGGCGTACTTGTCGGTGCCGTGCGTGGCGAGGCTGAACCAGAACGGCAGCCCGCGCGCACGCCGCGAGAGGTGCACCGCGAGGTCGGAGGGGTTCCACTCCGCGCGGTCGACCTGGTCGAGGTAGCTCGCGCGCTGCGCATGCGCGTCGCGGCCCTTCTCCGGCTCCCGGTAGACCAGCGCGCACGCGTCGTACGGCGCGAACAGCCACTTGTGCGGGTCGACGATGAACGAGTCGGCGCGCTCGATGCCGTCGAAGAGGTGGCGCACCGACGGCGCGCACAGACCGGCGCCGCCGTAGGCGCCGTCGACGTGCATCCAGACGCCGTGCTTCTCGCACGCGTCGGCGACGCCGACGAGGTCGTCGACGACGCCGGAGTTGGTGGTGCCCGCGGAGCAGACGACGCCGAAGACGTCGGGGGTCTGCGACAGCACGGCGTCGAGCGCCGGGCCGGTGAGGCGCCCGAGCGCGTCGCCCGGCACCTCCACGACCTCGACGTCCATGACGCGCGCGGCTGCGCGGATCGAGGAGTGCGCGTCGGCGGTGCAGGCGAGCTTCCAGCGGCCGGCCGGGTGGCCGTGCTTCTGCTCGGCGGCGTGGCGCGCCGCGACGAGCGCCGAGAGGTTGCCGGTGGTGCCTCCGGACACGAACACGCCGCCCGCCGTCGTCGGCCAGCCGAGCAGCGAGCAGATCCAGGCGAGCGCCTGGTTCTCCGCGTGGATCGCGCCCGCGCCCGACTCCCAGTAGCCGGCGAAGACGTTGGCCGCGCTGGTGGCGAGGTCGAAGCTCACCGCGGCGCGGGTCGGTGCGGCGGGGATGTAGGCGAGGTTGAGCGGGTCGTCCTGCGCGCGGGTGGCGGGGGCGAGCACCTCGCGGAAGATGCGCAGCGCCTCCTGCGCGCCGATGCCCTCGGGGGTCACGGTCGGCCCGGCCTCCGCGGCGAGCTCGGCGGCCGGCCGCGCCGTCCACTTCGGGTCCGACGCCGTGACGACGCGCTGCGCCGCCCACGCCAGCACGGACGCGACGACGGGGGTCTCGTCGCCCCAGATGCTCGCGGGGTGGTTCTCCACCGGGTCTCCTTCGCCGTGGTGCCTGATCACTCTGGAGCCGCAACTGTGGAGAGGCTGGCCTTCTCGCGCAAGCCGCCGCTCGACGGCTGGCTCGATGTCTGCCGATCTGCGCTATCGCTAGGCAGATTGTCCAGCATCAGGCTCGGCGGCGGGGCGGCGCATGCGCATGAGCCCCTCCTGCACGGTGGTCGCCACGAGCCGGCCGTCGTGGCTGAAGATCCGGCCGCGCCCGATGCCGCGACCGCCCGACGCCGAGGGCGTGTCCTGGTCGTAGAGCACCCACTCGTCGACGCGCACCGGCCGGTGGAACCACATCGCGTGGTCGATCGACGCCGAGATCAGGCCGGGGTGCTCGAAGCCGATCCCGTGGGGCCGCAGCGCCGTGCCGAGGATGGTGAGGTCGCTGGCGTAGGCGAGCACGCACGCGTGCAGGATCGGGTCGTCGGGCAGCCGGTCGATCGTGCGCAGCCACACCGCGAGGCGGTCGTCGGACTCCTCGGCGTAGCGGACGTCGAGCACGCCCCACTCGTCGGGCGACACCGCGCGCCCCGACGCCGCGATGCGCTCGGCCAGCGACGGCAGGCCCTCGGGCTCGGGCGCGGCCGGCATCGGGTCCTGGTGCTCGAGCCCCTCCTCGACCGTCTGGAACGACGCCGTCATGTGGAAGATCGGCCGGCCGTGCTGGCGGGCGATCACGCGCCTCGTGGTGAACGAGCCGCCGTCGCGCGTGCGCTCCACGACGTAGACGATCGGCGTCGTCGGATCGCCGGGGCGCAGGAAGTAGCCGTGCAGCGAGTGCGGCGGCCGGTCGGCGTCGACCGTGCGCGCGCCGGCCATGAGCGCCTGCGCGAGCACCTGCCCGCCGAACACCCGCTGCAGCGTCGTGGCCGGCGCGGGTGCCCGCAGGATGTCGTCGTCGACGTGCTCCAGCGACAGCAGCTCCACGAGCTCGACCACAGACGCGACCATGGGCGCTATCTAAGCCCTCCCGGGCGGGCGCCTCGCGACCCGGCTGCTGGCGCACCCCGTTCGTCGGCAGGGGACCGCACGCGCTGGCGCCCGAGCAGCGACGTCGGCGCACGAGGCGACGCGACGACGCGGCGGAGCGGAGCGGAGACCGCCCGACTGCTCGCCCGCGCGCGAAGCGCGCCGCACTCGTCCGCCCCGGAGGACCGAAGGCTCGGGCCGATGCGTAGCGAGGCCCGGGCCGCACGCGCTGACGGCGAGCGCCAGCGAGCAGGGGCGGACGATCACGGCGAGCGGCGCCCCGACGCGGGGCCGACGGAGGAGGCCCCGCTTGGCGGGGCTATGAGGTCACAGCTCGAGCTGGGTGATCTCGACGGTGACGCCGAGCGACTCGCTGGCGCCGCCGGCGTAGATGCCCTTGAGCGGCGGCACGTCGGCGTAGTCGCGGCCGCGGGCGACGACGACGTGCGCCGACCCCACGCGCCGGTCGTTGGTGGGGTCGTAGGCCTCCCAGCCGCCGTTCCACACCTCGACCCAGGCGTGGCTCTCGCCGACCACCGTGCGGCCCGGCGCCTCCTGCTCGTCGTGGAGGTAGCCGCTGACGTAGCGGGCCGGGATGCCCATGGCCCGCAGCAGCGACAGCAGCGTGTGCGAGTAGTCCTGGCACACGCCGGCGCCGACCTCCCACGCCTGTCCGGCCGTGGTGGTGACGCCGGTGGCGTTGTCGTCGTAGCGGATCTGGTCGCGGGTGGCCTCGATGGCGCCGCGGATGGCCAGCGCCGGGGTCGGCAGCGCACGGAGCATGTCGACGACCTTCGCGCGGGCGGGGTCCTCGGCGGCGTCGTCGACAAGCGGGGTTGGCACGAGGAACTCGCCCCAGCGGTCGACGACGGACGGCGCGTGCACGTCGCGCCAGTCGACGCCCTCCGCGGCGGGGTGGCCGTAGGGGACGTCGACGAGCGACGTCGCGACGATCTCGAGGACGTCGTGCTCCTCGTGCACGTCGAACGACTGCACGAGCGCGCCCCAGTAGTCGTAGTAGGCCTGCACCGACGCGCGCGGGGAGACCTGCAGCTGGTGGCTGAGCAGCATCTGCCCGTCGGCGTCGCGCGGCGTCATGCGCACCTCGTTGAACGAGGCGATGACGGGCGCGGTGTAGCGATAGCCCGTGCGGTGCGTGATCCGCAGACGGCGGCCGGTCGTCATCAGTGGCTCCACACGATCGTGCCGGCCTGGCGGAAGTACGCGTCGGCGGTGGCGAGGGCGGCGTCGACGGCCGACATCTGCGTCTCGGCGGCGAGGGCGTCGACCTCGGCGGGATCCTCGACCAGCCCGGCGAACTCCAGCCGCGAGCGCATGAGCCCCACCTCGCGCAGCAAGGTGGCGTCGGCCGCATTGCCCTGCGACTGCAGGCCCCGCGCGGCCTCCTCGGCCCCGCGTGCGCTGTGCAGCAGCGAGCGCGGGAAGGTCGGCTCGAGGACGAGGAACCGGCGGACGGCGTCGCCCGTGGGCGGCTCGCCGGTGCGCAGGAAGGGCGTGAGGCCGGCGGCCGAGCGCAGTGTGGCGATCGGGCCGGTGTCGGGCCAGAGCACCTCGTGGTGCACGTCGAGCAGGCGCGAGGTCATGTCGATCCGCTCGATCGAGCGGCCGAGCATCATGAACCAGTGGCCCTCGTCGCGGGTCATCGTCCACTCGATGGCGCCGTTGACGACCATGAGGCGCTCGATCACGCGGTGCATGGACGGGCCGGGCGACGCCGCGGCCATGAGGCCGCGGGTGAGCGTGAGGTAGGCGCCGTTGAGCGACTCGAACACGTCCCCGGAGATCGCGTCGCGGACGGACCTGGCGTTCTCGCGTGCTGCCCCGACCGCACCGATGACGGTCGACGGGTTGCCGACGTCGCCGAGCAGCGCGCGCACGAGCTCCGACGGCGACGTGATCGTGCCGTGGGGGAGCGAGAGGGCGTCGAGGACGACGGCTGCGGCGACGTCGTCGGGCACCGAGCGGTCCTCCACCGTGAGGTGGTAGTGCTCGGCGAGCAGGCGGGCGGTGGCCTCGGCGCGCTCGAGGTAGCGGCCGATCCAGTAGAACGACTCGGCGAGACGGCTCAGCACGTCGCCGCCTCCGTCCCGGCCGACTGCTGCTGCTGGCCCTCCTGCTGGCGCAGGCGCTCGTCGGCGGTGACCGGCGCATGGTGGCGGGCCACGGCGCTGCGGCGCACCCGCGTGACGCGCGGCGGGGAGCTCTCGCCGGCCGGCCCGCGGTCGCCCTCGTCGAGCACCCACGTGTCCTTGCTGCCGCCGCCCTGCGACGAGTTCACGACGAGGCTGCCCTTGGGCAGCGCGACGCGGGTGAGGCCGCCGGGCAGGACGAAGATGTCGTCGCCGTCGTTGACCGCGAACGGCCGCAGGTCGACGTGCCTCGGCTCCACGGCGCCCTCGCCGACGACGGTGGGCGATGTCGACAGCGTGACGATCGGCTGCGCGATCCAGGCGCGCGGGTCGTCCTGGATCTTCTGCGCCGTCGCCTCGAGCTGCGACTCGCTGGCCTGGTTGCCGATGACGAGGCCGTAGCCGCCGGAGCCGTCGACCGGCTTCACGACCATGCGGTCGAGGCGCTCGAGCACGTGCCTGCGCTGGTCGGGGTCGGACAGGTCGTAGGTGGTGACGTTGGGCAGGATCGCGGTCTCGCCGAGGTAGTAGGCGATCATGTCGGGCACGTAGGGGTAGACGGCCTTGTCGTCGGCGACGCCGTTGCCCACCGCGTTCGCGATCGCCACGTTGCCGGCGCGGGCGGCGTTGAGCAGGCCGGGAACGCCGAGCAGCGAGTCGGGCAGGAAGTGCACCGGGTCGAGGTACTCGTCGTCGATGCGGCGGTAGATCACGTGCACGGGGCGCGCGCCGCGGACCGTGCGCATCCAGAGGCGGTCGTCGCGGCAGAACAGGTCGCGGCCCTCGACGAGCTCGGCGCCCATCCGTCGCGCGAGGAACGCGTGCTCGAAGTGCGCCGAGTTGTGCACGCCCGGCGTCAGGACGGCGACCGTGGGGTCGGCGACGTCGGACGGCGCTGCAGCGCGCAGGGCGTCGAGCAGGTGCTCGGGGTACTCGAACACCGATCTGACCTGCTGGCCGTTGAACACCTCGGGGAGCACGTGCGCGAGCGTGCGGCGGTTCTCCAGGACGTAGGAGACGCCGGACGGGCAGCGCAGGTTGTCCTCGAGCACCCGGAAGGTACCGGCCTCGTCGCGGATGAGGTCGATGCCGGCGACGTGGATGCGGACGCCGTTGGGCGGCACGAGCCCGAACGCCGCGCGGTGGTAGTGGTGGGAGCTGGTGACGAGCCGGCGCGGGACGATGCCGTCCTCGAGCACCTCGCCCGGGCCGTAGACGTCGGCGAGGAACATCTCGAGGGCCTTGATGCGCTGCTTGATGCCGGCCTCGACGCGGGTCCACTCCGCCGCCCCGATGACCCGCGGCACGAGGTCCATGGGCAGGGGGCGCTCGCGGCCCGAGAGGGAGAACGTGATGCCCTGCCGGTCGAGGTAGGCGTCGCGCAGCCGCGCCCGCTCGGTGAGGCCGTCGGCGCCCAGGGTCTCGAGCACGGAGGCGACGCCGTGCATGCCTGCGCGCGGCTTGCCGTCGGCGTCGACCATCTCGTCGTACGCCACGGCGGCGCCGGTCCGGCTCTGCATGGCGCGCAGTGTGCCCTGCCGGTGTTTCCCGCGTCTGCCCGATCGGTGTCGGGCGTGTTTCCGCCCGCGGGCCCCGAGTTGGGCCGGGGGTCTCCCATCCCGGGGACCCAGGGGCCACAATGACGTCCGTGAAACCGGTTGCAGACGGCGCTGCCGGCGCCGACGTCGAGGCCCGGGTGCTGCGTGCGCTCAGGGCCCAGGGGGCCGCGGCCGCGCCCGGGGCGGCCGACCTGCTCGCCCGCTCGCGCCGCTGGGGCGGCGACCTCGAGGCGGGCGTGCGGCGCATCTACGGCCGCACCGAGGAGGGCGACGCCCTGCTCGACCGGCTGGCCGCGATCGTGGTCGCCGGGTGGACCGCCCGGCCCGACGCGCTGCGCGAGCGCGACCGCGACCGCCTGCTGACCCCCGACTGGTTCCAGCGCCCCGACGCGATCGGCTACGTCTGCTACGCCGACCGGTTCGGCGGCACGCTCGCCGGCGTCGCCGAGCACGTCGACTACCTCCGCGAGCTCGGCACCACCTACCTGCATCTCATGCCGCTGCTGCAGCCGCGCGAGGGCGCCAACGACGGCGGGTACGCCGTGGCCGACTACCGCCAGGTGCGCTCCGACCTCGGCACGATGGACGACCTCGAGAAGCTCGCGACGGTGCTGCACGACAACGGCATCGCGCTCACCATCGACCTGGTCCTCAACCATGTCGCCCGCGAGCACCCGTGGGCCGAGGCCGCGCGCGCCGGCGACCCGAAGTACCGGCAGTACTTCCTCGTCTTCGACGACCGCACGGAGCCCGACAAGTACGAGCGCACCCTGCCCGAGGTGTTCCCGGACTTCGCGCCCGGCAACTTCACGTGGGACGACCAGCTGCAGGGCTGGGTCTGGACGACGTTCAACAGCTACCAGTGGGACCTCAACTGGGCCAACCCCGACGTCGTCTGCGAGTTCGCCGACCTCATGCTCTTCCTGGCGAACAAGGGCGTGGACTGCCTGCGGCTCGACGCGATCGCCTTCCTCTGGAAGCGGATGGGCACCGACTGCCAGAACCAGCCCGAGGTGCACGCGCTCACCCGCGCGCTGCGTGCCGTCGCCCGCATCGCGGCGCCGTCGCTGGTCTTCAAGGCCGAGGCGATCGTCGCCCCGGACGACCTCGTGAAGTACCTCGGCGTCGGCGAGTACGCCGGTGCCGTGAGCGACCTTGCGTACCACAACAGCCTCATGGTGCAGATCTGGTCGGCGCTCGCGACTAACGACGTGCGGCTGCTGGTGCGCGCGCTCGACCGCTTCCCGCCGAAGGCCACGACGACGGGGTGGGCGACGTACCTGCGCTGCCACGACGACATCGGGTGGGCCATCGACGACCGCGACGCCTCGGCCGTCGGCTGGAACGGCTACGACCACCGGCGCTTCCTGTCGGAGTGGTACTCCGGGCGCTTCCCGGGCAGCTACGCGCGCGGCGAGGAGTTCCAGGTCAACGAGGCCACCGGCGACAGCCGGATGAGCGGCTCGGCGGCGTCGCTCGCCGGCGTCGAGTCGGCCCTCGCGGTCAACGACGTCGCGGGCTACCAGACCGCGCTGCGCCGGGTGCGCCTCGGCTACGCAGTGGTCTACGGCTTCGGCGGGATCCCGCTGCTGTACATGGGCGACGAGCTCGCTCTGCTCAACGACCACAGCTACCTCGACGACCCCGCGCACGCCGAGGACAACCGCTGGATGCACCGCCCCTCCATGCCGTGGGAACGCGCCGCGCGGCGCACCGACCCGCACTCGCTCGAGGGCACGATGCACGCGATGGTGCGCCACCTCGCCGATGTCCGCCGGTCGCTGCCGGCGCTGCACGCGGCCGTCGAGTCGAAGCCGGTCGAGACGTCGAACCGCTGCGTGCTCGGCGTCGTCCGCCGCCACGCCGCCGGCGACGTCGTCCAGCTCTACAACTGCTCGAACGACTGGCAGTACGTCGACGACTGGGCGCTCGGCACGCTGCAGCACCGCGAGCTCGTCGACCGGCTCTCGGGCGAGGCGCCGCGGCGCGAGCACGGCCAGGTGGTCCTCGAGCCCTACGCCGCGCTCTGGCTCACCGCCGTCTGAGCGCTACGTGCAGGCACCCGCGCGCGAGACGACGAAGCGCCCGTCGGGCTGCTTGACGACGGTGAGCTCGTAGCCGCCGCTGACGAACGTGCCGCCGTCGGCAGGGCCGGTCCAGCCGGTCGCGGGCAGGCCCTCGATGCGCTGCTCCGCGACCAGCCTGTCGATCGCGGCCTGCGCGCTCGGGGCGGCAGCCGAGGGGTCCTCGGTGCTCAGCGCCGTCGACCAGCAGGAGCTGCTGGTGGTCGAGCAGCCGGTGGTCAGCGCGGCTGCGACGACGACAGCGGCCACGGCCGCACCTGGCCTCACGCCGGGTCGCCGCGGTACGGGTTGCAGACCCAGTCCATCGAGCCTTGGGGCCAGGGCATGGCCGCATAGGGGTCGATGCCGCCGGGAGGGATTGCGCCGGCGAACAGCGGCTGGCTCGGCTGCGGCTGCAGCGCGACCGTGTGGCTGCGCGCGAACCCGTCGACGTCGAAGAGCAGCGGCACGGCGTCGTCCGTCCTCGCGGCGCAGTCGACCTCGAGCACGATGCGGATCTCCTCGGTGGTGCTCGGCGCGACCACGAGCGGGAGCAGCGGCTTCGGCCTCTCGAGGGCGCCGGCACCCTGCCAGTCCTGCTGCGGACGCGTGATGGCGGCGACCGTCAGCCACGGCGCCCCGGCTGTGATGTCGGTGACCGTGATGTCGGTACCGCCGCGGTTCTCGAGGTAGAAGCGGTAGTCGAAGGTGGCGCTGCCCGCCTTGGCCGCGGAGCCCGACGTCGTGATGCCGAGCTGCGGCACGAGGAGCCCGCGCTGCCAGGCGCCGATGAGGACCACGAGCCCGACGGTGAACGCGACGACAGCCGACATCACGGCGGCGTAGGGGAGGCGGCGGCGCGGCGCTGCGGCCCAGGCCTCGTCGCTGACGCGCTGTTCGGTCCTCGTCGTCATCGTGCCCCCCCGGCCTTGACTCAATGATGCAAGGAATTGATACATTCGCTTCGTCAGTGCCGTCAAGACCTGGGGGGTCGTCGTGGGGTCCAGCTACAGCACGCTGATCCTGCTGGCGCTGCTCGCCGGCGTGATCCTGCTGTTCGCGTTCCTCATCGTCGGCCACCGGCTGCGCCCGGTGGAGCGCGAGGAGGTCGAGACGCTTGCAGGGCTGGCCGACCTCGACGTCACGCCGTCGAACGTCGGCCTGCTCGTCGACGCGATCGCGCGCACCCGCCTGTGGCGGACCGTGGGCGTACTGGTCGCGGTGATGGCGTGCGTGGCGTGGGCGGTCGTCGTCGCCTACCGCGAGCAGCGGCTGACCTTCGAGCTCGCGTTCCTGCTCTGGGGCCTGGTCGGCTTCTGGGCAGGCGCGGTGATCGCCGAGCTCCGCACCGCGCAGGCGGATCCCGGCGACGGCCCGCGCACCGCATCGCTCTCGCGCCGGGAGCTCGCGGACTACGTCGGCTCCTGGGCGGTGCGCTGGCCGCGCTGGCTCGGCCTCACGGGCGCGATCGCCGGCGTCGTCGCGCTGCTCGCCGGATCGCGCGACGCGTGGGTGCTCGGCTCCGGCCTCGGCGCCGCGGCGATCTCCGTGGCGGGCCTCGTCGTCGCGCAGTACGTCCTCGAGCGATCGCGCCCCGACCTCGCCCCCGACGTGGCGGCTGCCGACGACGCCGTCCGCTCGCGGTCGCTGCACGCGATCGGCGGCGCGACCGTCGGGATCGGGATCTGGACGGCGTCGCTCGCCGTCGCGGGTGCGTTGATCACACTGATCGCGCGGGCCGCAGGCGACGACCCCTCGCTGGTGCTCGACGACCAGGCGCAGATCCTCGGCGGGCTCTACGGGCTCGTGCTGGTGGTGTTCTGCGTCGTCCTGCCGATCACCGGGTTCGTGGTGGGCCAGCGTCTGGCCCGGCGCCCGTTCCCGGTGCGCCGGCGCGACTCCGCGGTGGAGGCGCCGGCGTGATCCTCACGGTCGACCCGTCGTCGGCGGTCCCGCCGTACGAGCAGATCCGCGGCCAGCTCGAGGCCATGGTCGCGAGCGGCACGCTCGAGGCCGGCGACCGGCTGCCCTCGATCCGCCAGCTCGCCCACGACCTCGGGCTCGCCACCGGCACGGTGGCCCGCGCGTACGCCGAGCTCGAGTCCGCAGGGCTCGTGGTGTCGCGCCGGCGTACCGGCACGGTGGTGTCCGACGGCGTCGCGGCGTCGGCGGCGGAGCGTCGTCGTCGTCTTGCGGAGGCGGCCGAGCAGTACGCCCGGGCCGTGGCGCTGCTCGGCGTCGAGCCCGACGTCGCGCAGGCCGCGGTGCTGCGCGCCCTCGCGCGCTGACGCGCCTTACCTGGTCGCGCTGAGGCTCGTCGGCCCGAGCCGGCTGCCGCTGTGGATCGACGCGCCGCGCGCCCGGGAACTGTGGACAGCCTGGGGCGGATTGCTTGCTTCTAGCGCAAGCAGGGGATGGGCCCCCGCTGGTCGGGGCGGAGGAACGACGCCGCGGCCAGTAGGGGACTTCAACGAGAAGTCTGTCCCTCGAACTAGCTGGTGGTCTGGAGGAGAGTGGTGATGGTGTCGGGGTGGCCGGGGCGGGCTTTGAGGTAGCCCTGGTAGCTGTGGCAGCCGAGGCGCTCGACGGCCTCGCGCTGGGCCTCGGTCTCAACGCCCTCGGCGATGGTGATGATGCCGAGGGCGTCGGCCATGCCGACCATGCCGCGCACGAGGGCCGACGACGTGCGGTCGTCGGGCAGCAGGGCCACGAACCGGCGGTCGATCTTGATGGCGCCGACAGGGAAGCGCTGCAGGTAGGCCAGCGACGAGTAGCCCGAGCCGAACTGGTCGACGGCGACCTTCACGCCGAAGCCGAGGATCTCGTGCAGCGTGCGACGGGCCCGCTCGGGGTCGTCGACGAGGGCGCGCTCGTTCACCTCGAGCGCGATGCGGAACGGGTCGACGCCGTGGCGCTGCAGCGCCTTGCGCACGAGGGCGGGGGCGCCAGGGTCGGCGAGCTGGCGCGGCGACATGTTGACGCCGACCACGAAGTCCGACGGCGCGATGTGCTGCCACTCGCGCGCCTGCCGGCAGGCCTCGTCGAGCACCCAGGCGCCGAGGTCGACGATGAGGCCGGTCTCCTCGGCGACGTCGAGGAACGTCGCCGGCGCCATGACGCCGTGGCCGGGGCGGTCCCAGCGCACGAGCGCTTCGACGCCGAGCACGCGGTCGTCGGCACAGGCGAACACCGGCTGGTAGGCCAGGTGGAGGTGCCCGTCGCGCAGCGCCTGCCGCAGCCCGGTCGACACCATGAGCCGCTGCTCCTCGTGCGCCCGCATCGACGGCTCGAAGAGCACGTAGCGGTTCCGGCCGCGCTCCTTGGCGCGGTAGAGCGCGATGTCGGCGTCGGCCACGAGCTCGTCGGCGCCAGCGGTGGTCGGCACGGTCTGCGCCGTCGCGATCGCGACGCCGATCGACACCGAGAACCACAGCTCGGAGCCGGCCACCACGATCGGCGCGGCCATCGACTCGAGGATGCGGCGCGCGACGCCGTGCACGCTGCTTACCTCGTCGACGTCCTCGACCAGCACCACGAACTCGTCGCCGCCTAGGCGCGCCACGGTGTCGCCCGTGCGGCAGGCGCGCGAGAGCCTGCGCGCGACCGACACGAGCACTTGGTCGCCGGCGTCGCGGCCGAGGGTCTCGTTGACGGCGGTGAACGCGTCGATGTCGACGCTGAGCACGGCGACGACGTGCTGCGTCCTCTGCGCGCGGGCCAGTGCACCGCGCAGCCGGTCCTGCAGCAGGCCGCGGTTGGGCAGGCCGGTGAGGCCGTCGGTCGTGGCGGATACGACCAGCTGCTCCTCGAGCTTCGCGCTGGCGGTCACGTCGCGGTGCTCGATCAGCACGCCGGGCACCCCGCCCGGCAGCGACCGCGCTTCGAGGTGGAAGCGCCGCCGGTCGCCGTCGACCTCGGCGACGTAGTCGAGCCCGAACGTGCGCAGCGACCCGTCGAGGACGGCCGACACCCCGGCGCGCGCAGCCTCGGCGTCGGGCTCGGGGCTGATGGCGAGGCGGACGAGGTAGTCGTCGTCGGTGCCGCAGGCGACCCACGCGCCGGAGCGGTCGGCGCCGTGGACGATGCGCTCCTCCCACGCGATGTTGGTGAGCAGCACGCGACCGGCGGCGTCGAGGACGGCGACCTCGCTCGGCAGCGCGTCGACCACCGCCTGGGTCAGCGGGCTCGGGCGGTCGTCGTCGGTGCGCGGCAGGGCCATGGCGCGTCCTGGGGTCGGCGCGTGCAGCGAGGTGCGCGGGTGCGGGTGCGTGATGCGCGGTGGTGCGAGGTGCGGGTCAGTGCGCGGTGCGGGTCAGTGCGCGGTGCGGGTTGGTGCGAGGTGCGGGTCAGTGCGAGGTGCGGGTCAGTGCACGGTGGGGCGGCAGGTGCGCGGATCGGGTCGGGCACCGGCCGGCGCCGGCGCCCCCGACGGTACGCGCGCCCGACCCCCGACGCGCGCCGCGCGAGCCAGCGTTGAGCCGCCCGGTACTGCCACGCCGAACCCAGGAAATCCCGCGAAACCAGCCCGGCTTTCGCGGGAAAAGCTGGGTTCGGCGTGGATCTTCCCGGCGCGGGGACGACGGCGCCCCCGCCGGCGGACCGGGCGGGGGCGTCGTGGTGCGCGGGTGAGGGGCGGTCCGGGGAGGGTCAGCCCTCGTCGCCGCCCTCGGCGTGCGCGCCGTGCTCGGCCTCGTGCTGGCGGTGGCGCTCGAAGGAGGCGCGGATCTCGGCTTCGGCGTCGGTGCGGCCGGCCCAGGTGGCGCCCTCGACCGACTTGCCGGGCTCGAGGTCCTTGTAGACCTCGAAGAAGTGCTGGATCTCGAGGCGGTCGAACTCGGCGACGTGGTGGATGTCGCGCAGGTGCTCGAGACGCGGGTCGCCGGAGGGGACGCACAGCACCTTGTCGTCGCCGCCGGCCTCGTCGGTCATGCGGAACATGCCGATCGCGCGGCACTCGATGAGGCAGCCGGGGAACGTCGGCTCCTGCAGCAGGACCATCGCGTCGAGCGGGTCGCCGTCGAGGCCGAGGGTGCCCTCGATGTAGCCGTAGTCGTGCGGGTAGCGCGTCGAGGTGAACAGCATCCGGTCGAGGCGGATGCGACCGGTCTTGTGGTCGACCTCGTACTTGTTGCGCGAACCGGCGGGGATCTCGATGAGGACGTCGAACTCCACGGAGGCGCTCCTGCGGATCGTGGGCGGCGGGTGGGCGGACTCCGGCTGGTGTGCCGCCGGACAGCCCCGAGCCGGGGCGCCGGACGCCGTCGTCCGTCGCCTAGTGTTCCGTACGGGGACCCCTCCCGTGACCAGCACCCCGACCGGGTGACGCCGGTCACGGGCGCTCCCACGCGACCGGGCCGACGTGCATCCACGGCGGCCGCCCCGACCGCCCGAGCCCAGGAGGACGACGTGCGACGCCGTACCGCCCTGGGCGCAGCAGCGCTCGGCGCCGCCGCCTCGGTCTGCGCCGCGCTCGTGCTCGCCTCCGGCACCGCGTCCGGGAGCACCGCGGCCACGCCGCCCCCGTCGCCCTCGGGCACGTCCGCGTCAGGCTCCGCGACGTCGGCCTCGCCGTCGAGCACGCCGGTGCCCGCGCCCCCGCCCGCCCCGGACGTCGTGCTGCCGCGCGTGCCCCTCGAGGCCGGCTCGGTGCCCGGGTCGTCGGCCCAGCTCGTGGCGGCGGTGCGGGCCGCGCTGCGCGACAAGGCGCTCGGCCGCGACGTCGCCGCCATGGTGGTCGACGTCGGCAGCGGCGACGTCCTGCTCGACGACCGCAGCAGCGTCGCCCAGGTGCCGGCGTCGACGCTCAAGACCCTGACGGCCGTCACCGCCCTCTCCGCGCTCGGCGGCAGCACGCGCATCACGACGTCGGTCGTGGAGGGCGCGGCGCCGGGCGAGGTCGTGCTCGTCGGCGCGGGCGACGCCACGCTCACCCGCTACCCGACCCCGGCGTCCGACCTGCCCGAGGGCCAGTCCGCGCGGCCGGCGTCGCTCGCCGACCTCGCCAACCGCACCGTGAAGGCGCTGCGGGCCAAGGGCGTCTCGACCGTGAGCGTCCAGGTCGACGACTCGCTGTTCACCGGCCCGCGCACCGCGCCGGGCTGGCCGAGCACCTACGTCTCGACCGGCGTCGTCAGCCCGGTCTCGGCGCTGTCGGCCGACTCGGGCAAGGTCTCCGCCGACTCGCGGGTGCGCTCGGCCGACCCGGCGATCGCGGCGGGCCGTTTCTTCGCCAAGAGGCTCGAGGCCGCCGGGCTGACCGTCACCGGCGAGGTCGGCCGCACCGACGTCGGCAGCGCCGCCGACCCCATCGCCTCCGTGCAGAGCCCGACGATGGCCGACCTCGTCGAGCGCATGCTCACGGCCTCCGACAACGACCTCGCCGAAGCGCTCGCCCATCTGTCCGGCCTCGTCGTCGCCCAGGACGCGAGCTTCGCCGGCGGAGCGAAGGCCGTCGAGGAGACCCTGCAGGAGCTCGGCATCACCGTGAGCGGCCTCGAGCTCGTCGACGGCAGCGGCCTCTCCCGGGAGAACCGCGTCGCCGCCGCAACCCTCGCGGGCACGCTGTCGGCGGCGGTCCGGGATGCGCCGCCGACCGGCGCCACGGCCGGCGTGCTCTGGCCGACGACGTCGGGCCTGCCGATCGCCGGCGCCACCGGCACCCTGGCCGAGCGCTTCGACACCACCGGCACCGACGCCGGCCGCGGCGTGGTCCGCGGCAAGACCGGCACCCTCTCCGGCGTCGTCACCCTCGCCGGCTGCGTCGTCGACGCCGAGGGCCGGATGCGGGTCTTCGTCTTCCTGGCCGACGCCTCGCCCGGCCCGCTGCTCGATGCCCAGGCCGCCCTCGACCGCGCGGCCACCGCCGTCGTCACCTCGCCCTGACGCCTGACGCCCTGACGCACCGAGGGCCGACCTGGCCGCGGGTCGGCCGACCGGCGGCCGTGAGAGCGCGTTCAGGGGACCGTCCGTGATGACGTCGTCACGGTGCGTCGAGACTGTCGCCCATCTGGAGCAGCGATGTCCCCGGAGCAGGGGACGAGCCCCGCGTGCCGGGGGCCCGGCCGGACGCCGGAAGCGCGCGTCGCACCTACGGTCGATCGCCAAGGGGGGACTCGGTCGGCAGGCACGACGGGGGGGATCGGGTCCTACGCACTGTGCCGCCAGCCGCGAGGACGTCTCCGACGCATGTCTGTTCCTGGATCCCGACCCACCGGTCCGACCCTGCCCGCCGTCGCCACGGCGCCGGGCGGACGCACCGCGCCGTCGCTGCGCCGTACCGCCGCCCTGCTCGTGGCCGCCCTGGTCGCGGGCGTGCTAGCCGTCGCCGGGCCGCTGCCCGCCGCGCAGGCCGTCGCGAGCATCACGCTGTCGAAGTCCGGCCCCACCTCGGTGCTCGCCGGGTCGACCGCGGCCTTCACCCTCACGGCCGGCAACCCGGCGTCCAACCCTGACGCCGTGCCCGAGTACAACCTGTCGTTCCGCGACGTCCTGCCCCTCGGCCTCACCTACGTCGCCGGCTCCACCACCCCGGCGTCGGCCGGCGAGCCGACGGTCACCCTCAACGGCAGCGGCCAGCAGGTGCTGGTGTGGCGCAACGTCAGCGACCTGCAGGTGGCCGACTCCTTCGCCCTCGGCTTCACGGCGCGCGCCGACCAGGCCGTGCTGCCGGTGGGCTCGAACTTCGCCAACCTCGGCAACGCCTACGCCAACACCGACCCGCGCCGCATCCCCGCGTTCGACGCCACCGGCACCGTCGTGGCCGGCACGTTCACCGAGTCGGCGTCGGCGAGCACCGGTGCGATCCCGGTGTCGGCGCTGCAGATCTCCAAGGCCGAGCCGAGCCCCGAGTCCGAGCTGCTGCGCGGCATCCACACGCACCCCACCGTCTACACGCTGACGGTCCGCAACACCGGGGTCGCCGCCACCAACGGCGTCGTGGTCACCGACTACCTGCCGGCGTCGCTCGAGTTCCTCGGCTGCGGCGGCGTCGACAACTCCGCGGCGCGCGAGTACCCCGGCGCGCCCTCGCTGACGGCGACGCCGTCGGTGCCGGGCTGCCGCACGCCGGTGTCGGTGGAGACCGTCACGAACCCGCCGGCCGACGGCACGACCACCTACCCCGCGGGCGTCTACACGAAGGTCACGTGGAACCTCGGCAACCTCGCGGCCGGCGCCACCGTGACGCTGCCCTACGCCGCGGGCGTCCCGCTGCGCGCCAACACCGCCACGTTCACCCCCGGTCCCGCCCCGACGCCCGCGAGCCTCGGCCAGACCGCGAACCTCGACAACAACAACGGTGCGAGCACGCGCGAGGGGCCCGCCGAGGCCTCGGCCACCAACGTGGCGCGCGCCAGCGGCACCTACACCGGCACGGTGGCCGCGGGCGGCACGGCGGCGACGTCGGCCGACACCCGGCGCACGGTGACGATCGAGGACGTGCGCATGCGCAAGTCCGCGTCGACGTCGCAGTTCGCGACGCTCGGCCGGGTGCAGTACACGCTCACGATCGAGACGAGCGAGTACGTCTCCGCGAGCGGCACGCTCATCACCGACATCATCCCCAACGGCATGTGCCCGCTCGGGGGCGCCGGCACCAACTACGTGCCCGGCGCGCCCGTCGACTGCAATGGCACCGGCGCCACCGCGCCGAGCACGCCGTACACATCCGTGGCCGAGAACCCCGACGGCTCGTTCACCGTGCAGTTCCAGGCGCTGCCGACGATCGCCGCCGACGGAACCGCGACGGTCACCTACTGGGCCGGCATGCGCGACCTCTACCTCGGCACCGGCGAGCCGACCTCCAGCGGCGACTCGTTCACCAACCGGGTGCTGCTCACCTCGACGACGACACCGGTGCCGGCCACCGGCGTCATCGGCACCGTGACCGTCACCGACACGTCGTCGACGACGATCGGCACCGACGACCTCACGCTCGACAAGACCATCGGCCCCCGCTCGCAGAACGGCGTCTGCGGCACCGACGGCGCCGGCTACGGCGAGCCGTCGTCGTTCCCCGCGGCGCAGACTCAGTTCCGCAAGGGCGACGTCATCTGCTTCAAGCTGCGGGTGGACTTCCCGACCCTGACGCGCACCCGCAACCCGGTGATCACCGACTTCCTGCCGGCGGGCACGCAGTACGTCCCGGGCAGCGCCGTCGCCACCACCAACGACCGGCGCTCCAGCGCGGTCCTCACGGCCACGGCCGACAGCCTCAGCTGGCGCCTCGGCGACCAGGTCGGCGGCAACCGGTTCGTCGACCTCGGCGCCACGTTCGAGTGGGTCTTCGCCGTCACCGTCACCAACGCCGCACCGGTGGGCAACCCCGACATCCTCGGCAACGCGATGAAGCTGCGCGCGGAGGACTCGTCCGGCCGCGGCCGCAGCTACCGCGACCAGGTCGACTTCACCGTCGTGCCGGCCGCGCCGGTTTCGGTGCTCAAGGGCATCCAGAGCATCGACGTGCCGGCCGCGGGGCCGAACGGGCTCAACAGCAACGTCGACGGTCTCCCGGTGCGCGAGGGCTCGACGGTCCGCTTCCGCATCGACGTGACCAACTCCGGCGTCGCCGGCGGCCCCACGGGCTACCCGGTCGGCGGCCTCGACGTCTGGGACGTGCTGCCTGCCGGCATCACCTGCGCGGCCATCACCAGCATCTCCGGCATCGTCAAGAGCAACGGCGTGCCGGTGCCCGTGGCACCGACCGCGACGTGCACCAACCCCGGCCAGGCCGGCCACCCCACCTTCACCGGGTCGACGACGCAGAGCGCGATCCGCTGGCGCCAGGTCATCGACACCGCGCAGACCCTGACGACGCAGACCATCGCGCCCGGCGAGTCGTTCACCTACACCTACGACATGCGGCTGCCGTCGCCCACGAGCGTGGGCCGCACGTTCACCAACACAGCCGCCGTCCGCTCGTTCCAGGCCGCGGCCAACCGTGCCAACACGGTCGCGACGTACTTCCCGCAGAGCAACATCGACACCACCGTGCCGGTCGCCTCGCAGGACGCGCCCGCCGCGAGCGACACCTCCAGCGTCGTCACGCCCGCCGTGTCGGTCGGCAAGGTCGGCACGACGTCGATCACCGAGACGAACAACAGCACGCCCGACCAGGCGACGATCGGCGAGCTCGTCACCTACCGCTACGCCGTGACGGTGCCGGACCGCACCGCCATCTTCAACGGGTCGCTCACCGACGCGCTGCCCACCGGGTTCGCGATCGTGACGACGCCGACGGCCCCCGCGCCTGCGCTCGAGTTCTGCCCCTCGGCCCCGACGCCGAGCGTGGCCGACCCGCTGCCCGCCTGCGCCGCCCCCGGCGCCGTGCCGGCGGGCGTCACCCTCAACGCCACCAACGGCACCGTCACGTTCCCCGCCACGTACGACAACACAACCGCGACGCCGCAGCGCTTCCTCGTGACCCTCACGGTCCGGGTCGGCTCGACGGCGCTGGCGACGGGCTCGAACGCCACCAACGCCGTCAACTCCGCCCGCTTCAACAGCCGCGCGACCCTCAACGGCACGGCGCTGCCGCAGGTGCAGTCGACCTACACGGTCAACCTGCGCCAGCCCGGCCCCGCGATCACCAAGACCAACAACGCCACCACGCCCAAGGCCGGTGGCGACGTCGTGACCTACACGGTGACGGCGTTCAACCGGAACACCGCCACCACGACGACGAACCGGCCGCCGCTGCACGACGCGTTCATCATCGACTGCATCCCCTCGGGCCTGACCTTCCAGGCCTACGGCGCCAACCCGGGTGCCACACCGGTTCCCGGCAACGGCACGAACGGCTGCGCAGCCGGCACCACGCGCCTCGTGTGGGCGCTCGGCACGATCCAGCCGAGCACGACCGGCACCGCGCGCACCTACACCGCCACGGTCAACCCGGCCGCGGTCGGCGGCGACTCCTACGTCAACACCGCGCGCCTCATCGGCGGCACGCTCAACGACGGCAAGCCGACGTTCGACGCGCCCGACAACCCCAACGAGCGCACCTACAGCGTCAGCGCCACGTCCACGGTGACGGTCGCCGGCAACGCCGTCACGAAGACGGCGAACCCGACCACGCGCACCATCGGTCAGACGTCGACCTTCACGATGACTGCGACCGTGCCGGCCAACGTGAACTTCTACGCGCCGACGCTGCTCGACCGCATCCCGGTCGGCCAGGGCCCGCCCACCGCGATCACGTGGTCGTGCGTGGTCCTCCCGAGCAACGCCTCCTGCGGCACCACCGGCACGCTGCTGCCGCCCGCGGTGCAGGCCGACGGCTCGAGCTTCTACGGCTTCACCGGCCCCGACCTGCTGGCGCTGCCCAACCAGCGCCGCATCACGGTGACCTACCAGTCGACGATCCTCGACGTCCCGACCAATGTCGCCGGCAGGGCCCTCACCGACACCGTCCAGTCCGCCTGGTTCTCGACGCCGGGCCGTACGCCCACCTCGAGCCCGGCGACGTTCGACCGCCTCGGCTCGTCGGCCTCGGCGACCGTCACCGTGCTCGAGCCGAGCCTCACGATCACCAAGTCCGTGTCGGACACCACGCCGGCGCCCGGCGACACGTTCACCTACACCGTCCGCGTCACCAACGCGACCGGCGCGACCCGCAGCCCCGCGTACGGCACGGTGGTCACCGACACGGTCCCGACGGGCGTGGTCGTGACCGCGGTCAACGGTGGCGGGACGATCGCCGGCGCCGGGCCCAACGGCGGCGGCACCATCACCTGGCCCGCCTCGGCGCTGCCGGGGCCGCTCAACGCAGGCGCGACCTACACGCTCACCTACACCGCGCGGCTGGCCGCGTCGTCGTCGCTCACCGGCGCGGCGCTGGTCAACACCGCGCGCAACACCACCTACCTGAGCCTGCCGTCCGGCGGCCGCACGTACACGGGCGGCACCGCGACCGCCACCGTGACGCCGGACTTCCCGCGCCTCGTCACCACGAAGGCCGCGACCAGCGGCGCGCCGGCCTACATCGGCACCAGCTACACCTGGACCGTCACCGTCACCAACTCGGGCACCGCCCCGGCGTTCGGCGTCGACGTCGTCGACACCCTGCCCGCCAGCTGGCTCTACGACGCCGCCTCCGCGCGTGTCTCGATCGACGGTGCGCCGTCGGTCGCCGTCGAGCCCGCCACGAGCGGCTCGCCGCAGCAGCTGACCTGGACCAACCTCGGCACCCTGCAGCCGGGCCGGTCCCTCACGGTGACCTACCGCGCGACGCCGCAGCCCGGCGTCGTCACCTCGCCCGGCGTCGGGTCGTCGGTGCCGCACGTCAACACGGCCGTGTCGTCGGGCGACGACGCGACCGGCGCCTCCGGCAACGCCGACGGCCCCTACGGCGGCACGCCCGCCACGGCGTCGACCCGCATCGACTCCGCAGACGTGCGCGTCGCCAAGACCCACGCCGCAGCACCGGTGGCGGGCACGGCGTTCGACTGGACGCTGGCCGTCAGCAACGCCGGCCCCGACACCGCGGTCGGGCCGTTCCGGGTCGACGACACCATCGAGGCCCCGGCGACGTTCGTGTCGGCGACCGGCACCGGCTGGTCGTGCGCGTTCGCATCCGGCGCCGTCAGCTGCACCCGCACGAACGCCGGCGACACCCTCGCCTCGGGCGCCTCGTTCCCGCCCATCACCGTGCGGGTCGCGCTCGCGGCCGACCTCGCCGATGGCACGGTCCTCAGCAACACCGCGACCGTCTCGGCGCGCACCTACGACCCGCAGACGTCGAACAACACCGACAACGACACCGCGACGGTCACGACCCGGGCCGACCTCGCCCTCGACAAGAACCGCAGCACCGCGGTGGTCGCGGGGCAGGACGCCACGTACACGCTCGACGTCGTCAACAACGGCCCGTCGGTCTCGCGCGGCCCGATCACCGTCACCGACACGCTGCCGGCGGGGTCCACGTTCCGCTCGGCGTCGGGCTCCGGCTGGGTCTGCGGCGCGAGCGGCGGCACCCTCACCTGCACCCGCGCCGCCGACCTCCTCGTCGGCGAGGCGGCACCGCAGATCACCGTGGTCGTGGGCATCCCGTCGAGCCAGACGGCCGACGTCGTCAACAGCGCGACGGTGAACGGCACCACCACCGACCCGGTGCCGGGCAACAACACCGACAGCGACACCGCGACGCCGACCCTGCTCGCCGACCTCGCGATCCAGAAGGCCAACGTCGGCTCCGTCGTCGCCGGCACCACTGCGACGTACCGGCTCACCGTCGACAACCTCGGCCCGTCCGACGCCGCGTCGCCCGTCCGCATCGTCGACACGCTGCCCGCGGGCCTGACCTACGTGTCGAAGAACGACGTCGACGGCGCCTGGACCTGCGGCGCCGCCGGGCAGGTCGTCACCTGCACGCTCACCGGCCCGCTGGCCGCCGGCGACCAGGTTGCCGTCGAGATCCGCGTCGCGGTCGCGAGCAGCGTCGGCGGAACGATCTCCAACACCGCCGAGGTGTCGAGCCCGACCACCGACCCGGTGCCCGGCAACAACACCGACACCGAGTCGACCGCGTTCGTCGGCGAGGCCGACCTCGCGATCGACAAGACCGGTCCGGCCACCGCCCTCGCGGGCGAGCAGGTGACGTGGTCGCTCGTCGTCACCAACAACGGCCCGTCCGACTCGCCCGGCACCATCCGCGTCATCGACACGCTGCCCACCGGCACGTCGTTCGTGAGCGCCGGCGGCACCGGCTGGGCCTGCACCGAGTCGTCCGGCACGGTGACCTGCACGCGCGCCGCGGCGCTCGTGGCGGGAGGCGCTGCCCCGGCGATCGCGATCGTGGCGGCCATCGACCCCGACGCCGGCCCCGCGACCTTGACCAACACCGCCAGCGTCGACGGCCCCGTCACCGACCCGGTCCCGGGCAACAACACCGACACCGCCGACGTCGTGGTGACCGACGAGGCCGAGCTCGCGCTCGCCAAGGCGACCACCGGCGCCGACCCCGTGCGCGCCGGCGAGGCCACGGAGTTCACCATCACGGTCGACAACGCCGGCCCGTCCACGGCCGACTCTGTCGTGGTCGTCGACACCCTGCCGACCGGGCTCATCCCGGTGGGCGCGAGCGGCCCGGGCTGGACCTGCGCCGCTCCCGTCGGCCAGACGATCCAGTGCACCCGTCCGACGCAGTCGCCGGGGTCCTCGACGATCGTCGTCCAGGCGACGGTCGCGCCCGGCGTCCTCGACGGCACCACGCTGGTCAACAGCGCCACGGTCTCCACGACGACCCCCGGTGACAACCCCGGCAACAACACCGGCACCTCGCCGGTCGACGTCGTGGCCGAGGCCGACCTGTCGATCGCGAAGTCGCACACCGGCGGCGCGCTCGCCGGCAGCGAGAAGACCTTCGACCTCGAGGTGCGCAACGACGGCCCGTCCGACGCGCAGGCGCCGATCTCGGTCGTCGACACCCTGCCGGCCGGCCTCTCCTACGTGACGTCGTCCGGGCCGTGGACCTGCTCGGCGGCCGGCCAGGTCGTCACGTGCACGGAGGACTCCGGCGCCCCGCTGGCCGCCGGGGCCGACGCCGCGCTGCTGCAGATCACCGTCCTCGTCGACCCCGCGGCCGCGCCGGGGACGTACACCAACTCCGCCGAGGTCTCGTCGCCCACGACCGACCCGGTCCCGGGCAACAACACCGGCACCGACGGCCTCGTGGTGTCGCAGCTGGCCGACCTCGCGGTGACCAAGACCCACACCGGCCCCGTGCGCGTCGGCGACCCGCTGACCTTCACGCTGACGGTGTCCAACGCCGGCCCGTCGACCGCGGCCGACGTCCGGCTGGTCGACACGCTGCCCGCGGGCCTCACCTACGTGTCGGCCGACGGCACGGGCTGGACCTGCGCCGAGGCGTCCGGCGTCGTCACGTGCGACCTCGGCTCGCCGCTGGCGCCCGGCGCCACGGCCGACCCGGTGTCGGTCGTCGTCACGGTGGAGGCGTCGGCGTACCCCTCGGTCACCAACCCGGCCGAGGTGTCGACGAGCACCCCCGAGACGTCGCTCGGCGACAACCGTGCAGAGGACGTCGTGACGGTGCCGCCGCTGGTGAACCTCGCGGTGACCAAGACTCACGCGGCGCCGTTCGTCGTGGGCGCCACCGGCACCTGGACCGTCGCGGTCACCAACGAGGGGCCGACGGCCGACCCGGGCCCGATCACGCTGGTCGACACGCTCCCGACGGGCGTGGCGTTCTCCGGCACGGCCACGACCGATGCGTGGACCTGCGCGGTCGCCGGGCAGGTCGTCACCTGCACCCTGCCCGCCGTCCTTGCGGCGGGCGCCTCGACGTCGCTCGACCTCGTGGTCGACGTGCTGCCCACCGCGGTGCCCGAGGTGGTCAACACCGTCACCGTGTCGACGCCGTCGGAGGAGACGTCGCTGACCGACAACACCGCCGAGGACCGGGTGCCGGTGGAGCCGCTGGTCCTGCTGTCGATGACGAAGCGGCTCGACGGCTTCGACGAGCAGACGCGGGTGGCGTCGTGGCGGATCACCGTCGTCAACGACGGCCCCAACGACTCCGTCGACCCGATCGTCGTGACCGACGACCTGCCGAAGGAGCTCACCTTCCTCTCGGCGTCGGGCACCGGCTGGACCTGCGTCTACAACGGCGGCACGGTCACCTGCACCTACAAGGCGAGCCTCGCGGCCGGCTCGTCCGCGTCGGTGTTCGTCCAGACGGTGGTCGAGGGCGAGGGCGGGCAGGTCGTGGTCAACAACGCCTCGCTGCAGCTGCCGGAGGGCACGAAGACCGACGGCGACAAGGTCGACGTGCCGCACGACGGCCTGGGCCCGACCGGCACGCAGGCCGCGATGCTCCTCATGATCGGCCTCATGCTCCTGCTGCTCGGCGCGGCCGCGCTCACCACGCGCCGGGCCCTCGTGCGGCGACCGTAGGAGCCCTCGAACCCGTGCCGGGTCCGCCACCCCCGTCGGGCCCGGCACGGCCGCCGCGTAGGGTCGGCGCATGGAGGTCGTCGACTGGGGCCTGGCCCGCTCCACCGCGCGCAGCTTCGCGCCGCGCGGCCCGGGCGGCACGCCGGAGGAGGCCCGTTCGGCCGTGGCCGAGCTCCGTGCCCTCGCGAGGTTCTCGGTCGAGCCCGTCCGCGAGCGCACCGGCCTCGACGCCGGCGAGGCCCCTGAGGCGGTCGTCGTCGACCGCGCCACGTGGATCGACAGCAACGTCGACGGCTTCCGCGTCGTGCTGGCCCCGCTGCTCGAGCGGATGGCCACCGAGCAGCCCGGCGTCGTCACCACCGTCGGGTCGCGCCTGACCGCCGTCGAGATGGGCGGCGTGCTCGCCTACCTCTCCGGCAAGGTGCTCGGCCAGTACGAGGCCTTCACGACGAGCGCCACCGGCCGCCTGCTGCTGGTGGCGCCGAACATCGTCTCGGCGGAGCGCCACCTCGACGTCGACCCGCGCGATTTCCGGCTGTGGGTCTGCCTGCACGAGGAGACCCACCGCGTGCAGTTCGGTGCGGTGCCGTGGCTCTCCCAGCACCTCGTCGCCGAGATCCACGACTACCTCGCGCTCTCCGAGGTCGGCGTCGGCGACGCGCTCAAGCGGTTCCGCCAGGGCCTCGGCGCCCTCGTGGCGGCCGTGCGCGGCGATGCCGGCGCCTCGATCGTCGACGCCGTCCAGACCGACGAGCAGCGCGTCGTGTTCGACCGCATCACCGCGCTCATGAGCCTGCTCGAGGGCCACGCCGACCACGTCATGGACGACGTCGGCCCCGAGATCGTGCCGAGCGTGGCCACCATCCGCGAGCGCTTCGACAAGCGCCGCGGCGACCCCGGCGCGGTCGACGGCCTCGCCCGCCGCGTGCTCGGGCTCGACGCGAAGATGCGCCAGTACACCGAGGGCCGCTCGTTCGTCAGCCGCGTCGTCGAGCGCGTCGGCCGCGACGGCTTCAACCGCGTGTGGGAGTCGGCCGACCGGCTGCCTTCCCGCGAGGAGATCCTCGAGCCCGACCTCTGGGTCGCGCGCGTCGCCTCCGACCTGGTCTGACCTGTGGGCGGGCCCGGACCCACCGCCGTGCGCCGCGCGGTGCGCGACGCGCTCGCCGGGCTCGCACCCTCCGACCTCGTCCTGGTCGCCTGCTCCGGGGGCCCCGACTCCGTGGCCCTCGCCGCAGCGGCCGCTGCGGTGCATGCGCGCGTCGGCGCCGTCGTCGTCGACCACGGCCTGCAGGCGGGCTCCCGCGCCACGGCCGAGCGGACGGGGGAGTGGCTGGTGTCCGCCGGGCTCGACCCGGTCGTGGTCGTGAGCGTCGACGTCGCGGCGTCGGGGTCGGGCCCCGAGGCCGATGCGCGCTCCGCCCGCTATGCCGCCCTCGACGACGCGGCCGCCTCGACGGGCGCCGCCGCCGTGCTGCTCGGCCACACCCTCGACGACCAGGCCGAGACCGTCCTGCTCGGCCTCGCTCGAGGGTCGGGCACGCGCAGCCTCGCGGGCATGCCGGCGTCGCGCGGCCTCCTGCTGCGCCCGCTGCTCGGGCTGCGCCGCGATGTCGTGCGCGCCGAGGTGCCGGCCGGCGCACCCGTCGTCGACGACCCCCACAACGCCGACGCCCGCTTCTCGCGGGCGCGGGTGCGGCACTCCGTCCTGCCCGTCCTCGAGGCCGAGCTCGGCCCCGGCGTCGCCGAGGCGCTGGCCCGCACCGCGTCCCTCGCACGCGCCGACGCCGACGCCCTCGACGCCCTCGCCGCGTCCGCCAGGCGCGACGCCGCGACCGGCGACGGCGGCCTCGACGCCGCCGCGCTAGAGGCCCTCGACCCCGCCCTTCGCTCGCGGGCCGTGCGGTCGTGGCTGGTCGACGGCGGCTGCCCCGCGGGCCGGCTCACCGCCGACCATGTCGAGTCGGTCTGCCGCCTCGTGACGCACTGGAAGGGCCAGGGCGGCGTCACACTGCCCGCGGGTGTCGAGGCGGTCCGCGACTGTGGCAGGCTCGCCCTGCGCCCCACCCCCACGCGCGAGGAGAGCTGATGGACTCCGCCGATCTCGGCAAGGACCTCACCGAGGTCCTCATCGACGAGGCGTCCATCGACGCCAAGATCCGCGAGCTCGCCGCCGCCGTCGACAAGGACTACGCCGACAAGGACCTGCTCCTGGTCGGCGTCCTCAAGGGCGCGCTCATGGTGATGGCCGACTTCTCCCGGGCCCTGACCAGCCCGGTCGAGATGGACTGGATGGCGGTGTCGTCGTACGGCGCCGGCACGAAGTCCTCCGGCGTCGTGCGGATCCTCAAGGACCTCGACCGCGACATCACCGGCCGCCACGTCCTGGTGGTGGAGGACATCCTCGACTCCGGCCTCACGCTGTCGTGGCTGCTGCGCAACCTGCGCTCGCGCGGCCCGGCCTCGGTCGAGGTGCTCACCTTCATGCGCAAGCCCGACGCCCTCAAGGTGCAGGTCGAGCCGCGCTACGTCGGCTTCGACATCCCCAACGAGTTCGTCGTGGGCTACGGCCTCGACTACGCGGAGAAGTACCGCAACCTCCGCGTCGTGGGCACGCTCGCCCCCCACGTGTATTCCTAAGGCCTCCAAGCAGCGCCCTCCTTCGTCGGGCGCTGCGTCGGCCCCGCTCCGGACGGCGGCCCCAGCTCGCTGGCGCTCGCGGTCGGCCCGTTCGACGGGGCCTCGCTGCGCACCGGCCCGTCTCCGGTCCTCCGGGCCGCCGTCCTGCGCGGTCGTCGCCTCCGGCGGGCCCAGGTCTCGCTTCGCTCGCCCGCTGTCGGTCGCTGCGGCTGGCTCGCCCAGGGGCTCGCCGGCCTGGCGCCCTCCGGGCCCGCGCGGACGCGCCGGATCATCGGTGCTCGGCTCTGGCGTGGATGTCGCCGGCCTTCACCGGGATCGGTGGCCGTGGTCGGGTGAGGCGTGGATGCCCGGCGACCGTCACGGCTCACCGGACCCCCGACCGCAGCGGGCGGGTGGGCCGGAGGGTGTGAGGCGGGGGCCGGAGCGCAGCGCAGGCCCTCGCCGAGACGCCCGACCGCGAGCGCAGCGAGCCTGGCCCGCGCGCACGCCCCGACAGACCGACTGGACCACTGACTGCGGCGGAGCTTGCGGAGCCGCCGCTCTGCTCGCCCGCGCCCGCAGGGCGCCGCCCTCGTCCGCCCGGAGGACCGAAGGCTCGGGCCGATGCGCAGCGAGGCCCGGGCCGCACGGGCCGACGGCGAGCGCAGCGAGCGGGGCGGACGTCCGGGGCGAGCGCTGCCCCGACGCGGGGCCGACGAAGGAGGCCCCGCTTGGAGGGGCCGGAGATAACGCCTGCAGCGAACGGGGGAACATCGCCCCGTCCGGGTGCGTCTGTGCTGGTGGCAGGCCCTGGTCCCGGGGCGCGGGACGGCGTGTCCCGGGCCGCCGGTGTACCGTCGAGGGACCTGTCCGCCCGTCCGGGACGTCCGGCGGCGGGCTTGAACACCGGTGACTCTCAGGAGGGACGGGGCCCCCGCCCCGAGCCAATGGACATCAGGCGCATCTTCCGCGGCCCCGTCGTGTGGGTGCTGCTCGCCGTCACGCTCGTCGTGCTGGCCAGCAGCCTCCTCTCGAACGTGGGCGCGCCCAAGGACGTCGACACCTCCGACGTCGTCACCGCCATCCAGAACGACCAGATCTCCTCGGCGCTCATCGTCGACCGCGAGCAGCGGATCGAGATCACCCTCAAGGACGGGTCGAAGCAGCGGGCCGAGTACGTCGACGGCCAGGGCGTCCGGCTCCAGGAGCTGCTCCAGTCCAAGGTCGACTCCGGCGCCCTCGGCGAGGAGGGCTACGACGTCGACGTCCCGCGCGACAGCCTGCTGGTCTCCCTGCTGTTCACCCTGCTGCCGATCCTGCTCGTGGTCGGCCTGCTCTTCTTCTTCATGAGCCAGATGCAGGGCGGCGGCAGCCGGATCATGAACTTCGGCAAGTCCAAGGCGAAGGTCGTGTCCAAGGACATGCCCAAGACCACCTTCGCCGACGTCGCCGGCGCCGACGAGGCGGTCGAGGAGCTCCAGGAGATCAAGGAGTTCCTCCAGGAGCCCGCGAAGTTCCAGGCGGTCGGGGCCAAGATCCCCAAGGGCGTCCTGCTCTACGGCCAGCCCGGTACCGGCAAGACCCTGCTCGCGCGCGCCGTCGCCGGCGAGGCGGGTGTGCCGTTCTTCAGCATCTCCGGCTCGGACTTCGTCGAGATGTTCGTCGGCGTCGGCGCCAGCCGCGTCCGCGACCTGTTCGAGCAGGCCAAGGCCAACGCCCCCGCCATCGTCTTCGTCGACGAGATCGACGCCGTCGGGCGCCACCGCGGCGCCGGCCTCGGCGGCGGCCACGACGAGCGCGAGCAGACCCTCAACCAGCTGCTCGTCGAGATGGACGGCTTCGACGTCAGCGGCGGCGTCATCCTCATCGCCGCGACGAACCGCCCCGACATCCTCGACCCCGCGCTGCTGCGCCCGGGCCGCTTCGACCGCCAGATCGCCGTGGCGGCGCCGGACATGTCCGGCCGCGAGCACATCCTCAAGGTGCACTCGCGCGGCAAGCCGCTCGCCGCCGACGTCGACCTCGAGGCCGTGGCCCGCCGCACGCCGGGCTTCACCGGCGCCGACCTCGCCAACGTCCTCAACGAGGCCGCGCTGCTCACCGCCCGCGCGGGCAAGCAGCTCATCGACAACGCCGCCATGGACGAGGCGATCGACCGCGTCATCGCGGGCCCGCAGCGCCGCACCCGCCTCATGAGCGAGCACGAGAAGAAGATCACCGCCTACCACGAGGGCGGCCACGCCCTGGTCGCTGCGGCCCTGCCGAACACCGACCCGGTGCACAAGATCACGATCCTGCCCCGCGGCCGCGCCCTCGGCTACACGATGGTGCTGCCCGACCAGGACAAGTACTCGACCACCCGCGCCGAGATGCTCGACCAGCTCGCCTACATGCTCGGCGGCCGCGCCGCGGAGGAGCTCGTCTTCCACGACCCGACCACCGGCGCGAGCAACGACATCGAGAAGGCCACCGCCGTGGCCCGCGCGATGGTCACGCAGTACGGCATGACCGAGCGGCTCGGCGCCATCCGCTACGGCCAGGAGCAGGGCGAGGTCTTCCTCGGCCGCGACTACGGCCACACGCGCGACTACTCCGAGGACGTCGCCGCGGCGATCGACCAGGAGGTGCGCGCGTTCATCGACGCCGCCCACCACGAGGCCTTCGAGATCCTGGTGGAGAACCGCGACGTCCTCGACGCGCTCGTCGTCGAGCTGCTCGAGAAGGAGACGCTCGACAAGGAGGACGTCGCGCGGATCTTCGAGCCGCTGCGCCGCCGCCCCGAGCGCCCCGCCTGGACCGGCTCCTCGCGCCGTACCCCGAGCGACCGCGGGCCGGTCATGACGCCGGCCGAGATCGCGGCAGCGAACGGCTCGGCCAACGGCAGCGCCAACGGCTCGGCCAACGGGTCCGCGAACGGCTCGGCCAACGGCCACGCCGCTGCGGGCGCCGGCGCGCCCGACGAGGCCCCTGCGGAGCCCGGCGCGTGACGACCGACGAGCGCACCGGCATCGACCCGGTGCACGTGCCCGACGTCGTCGCGCGGCCCTTCGACGCCGAGCGCGCCGAGGCCGCCGTGCGCGAGCTGCTCATCGCGGTGGGGGAGGACCCCGACCGCGACGGCCTGATCAACACCCCGGGGCGCGTCGCGCGCGCCTACGCCGAGATGTTCGCCGGCCTGCGCCAGACGCCGGAGGAGGTGCTCGCCACCACCTTCGACCTCGACCACGACGAGCTCGTGCTGGTCAAGGACATCGAGCTCTACTCGACCTGCGAGCACCACCTCGTGCCGTTCCACGGCGTCGCCCACGTCGGCTACATCCCCGGCGCCGACGGCCGCATCACCGGGCTGTCGAAGCTGGCGCGGCTCGTCGACGTCTACGCCAAGCGCCCGCAGGTGCAGGAGCGGCTCACCACCCAGGTCGCCGACGCGCTCGAGCGGATCCTCAACCCGCAGGGCGTCATCGTCGTCATGGAGTGCGAGCACCTCTGCATGTCGATGCGCGGCATCCGCAAGCCCGGTGCCCGCACCACCACGAGCACCGTGCGCGGCGCCCTGCGCAACCCGGCCACCCGCGCCGAGGCGATGAGCCTCATCCTCGGCTGAGGCCGCCGTGCCGCACGCCCGCCGCATCCCCGCCGGCCTCCCCGAGCACCTCGCCGGCCTCGACCGCTGCCTGGTGATGGGCGTCCTCAACGTCACCGCCGACTCGTTCTCGGACGGCGGCCGCTACCTGCACCCCGCCGACGCCGTGAAGCACGGCCTCGAGCTCGCTGCACGGGGCGCCGACCTCGTCGATGTGGGCGGCGAGTCCACCCGGCCGGGCGCCGTGCGGGTGCCGGCCGAGGAGGAGCTCGGCCGCGTCGTGCCCGTCGTCGAGGCGTTGGCCCGCGAGGGCGTCGTCGTCAGCGTCGACACGATGCGCGCGTCCGTCGCACGCGCGGCCGTGGAGGCGGGAGCTGCGGTCGTCAACGACGTCAGCGGCGGCCTCGCCGACGATCAGATGCTCGCGACCGTCGCCTCGCTCGGCACCCCGTACATCGCGATGCACTGGCGCGGGCACAGCGACCGCATGCAGGACCTCGCCCACTACGACGACGTGCTCCACGACGTCGTCGCCGAGCTGTCGTCGCGCGCGGTCGACGCTGTGCGCGCGGGCATCGACCCCGACCGCCTCGTGCTCGACCCGGGTCTCGGGTTCGCCAAGGACGCGCACCACAACTGGACCCTGCTCAAGGGCCTCGACCGGCTGCTCGAGCTCGGCCACCCCGTCCTGGTCGGGGCGAGCCGCAAGCGCTTCCTCGGCACGCTGCTCGCGGGGCCGGACGGCGAGCCGAGGCCCACGGCCGAGCGCGACGACGCCACCGATGCGGTGAGCGCCCTCGCGGCGGCCGCGGGCGTGTGGTGCGTCCGCGTCCACGACGTCGCCGGCAGCCGCGACGCCGTCGAGGTCGCCGCCGCCTGGGTGAAGGGCTGACCGTGATCCCCGAGCATCTCGACCGCATCGCGCTCTCCGGCGTCTCGGCCACCGGCTACCACGGCGTCTTCGAGTTCGAGCGCCGCGAGGGCCAGGTCTTCGTCGTCGACGTCGTGCTCGGCGTCGACACCCGGCGCGCTGCGTCGACCGACGACCTCGCCGACACCGTCGACTACGGCGCCGTCGCGGCCGACGTCGTCGCGGCGGTGGAGGGCGAGCCGCTCGACCTCATCGAGGGCCTCGCCCAGCGGATCGCCGACGCCTGCCTCGCCCGCGACCTCGTGCAGGCCGTCGAGGTCACGGTCCACAAGCCGCAGGCGCCGGTCGGTGTGCCGTTCGGCGACGTCGCCGTGACGATCTCGAGGCAGCAGTGAAGGTCGCCTTCGGCCTCGGCGCCAACCTCGGCGACCGGGTGGCGGCGCTGCAGGGCGCCGTCGACATCCTCGTACCCCTCCTGAGGGGGGCGCGCGTCTCGTCGGTGTACGAGACCGCGCCCGTCGGCGGCCCCGCCGACCAGCCCGACTACGCCAACGCCGTGCTCGTCGGCGAGACCGACGCCTCGGCCCAGCAGCTGCTCGCCGCCGCCCAGGAGGCGGAGCAGGCCTGGCACCGCACCCGCGAGGTGCGCTGGGGGCCGCGCACGCTCGACGTCGACGTCCTCGACGTCGGCGGCATGGTCAGCGACGACGCCGCTCTCACGCTGCCCCACCCGCGAGCCCACGAGCGCGCCTTCGTCCTCGTGCCGTGGGCCGAGGCCGACCCGGCCGCCGTGATCCCGGGACGCGGCGCAGTGGCCGAGCTGGCCGCCCAGGCGCTCGCCGCGGAGGGCGATGACGCCGTCCGACGCCGCGACGACGTCTCGCTGGAGGTGGCGCGATGACGCCCACCCGCCCCCGCACTCTGCTGCTGCTCGCCGCCGTCGCCGTCTCCCTCGGCTGGGGCGTCACGTTCTTCGTCGACCGCGTGGTCGGCCGGTTCTTCCCCGTGCCGTGGTCGGTGCCCGTGGTCATGGGCGTGCTCGCCCTGGCGGTGCTCGCGTGGGCCCGCGGCACCCGGGCGCGGCTGGCGCACAAGCCCGGCACCAAGCCGATGCCGCCGCTGGTGGCCGCTCGCACCGCGGCTCTCGCGCTCGCCACCTCGCGCACGGGCGCGGTCGTCGGAGGCTTCTACACCGGTGTGGCGCTGGGCCTGTCGCAGTACTGGTCGGCCAACGCCGACGCCAGGATCATGATCGTCGCGGCGCTGCTCACCGCCCTCGCGTCGCTGGGCCTCGTGCTCGCCGGGCTGTTCCTCGAGCGGGTGTGCCGCATCCCCCCGTCCGACGACAGCGCCGACGCCGCGTCCGAGCGGGACGTGCTCTAGGGTCGGCGGCATGAGCGACGACGTGGTCCTCGAGGACCTGCCCTACGAGGAGCTGCGCGACCGCGCCTTCGCGATCGCCGAGGAGAAGCACGACATCGGCTTCTTCGTGGATCTGTTCAACCACTCGCCCGCGATGATCGACGTCCAGGACGAGGGCGGCTCGCTCGGCGAGATCGGCGGCTCGATCATCGAGACCGTCCGCGCCGCGCGCCAGGCCTTCGGCGAGGAGTCGGTCGGCGCACTGCAGCCGCTGTTCGTGGCCCGGTTCGCGACCTACATCCGCGAGAACAGCTGACGCTGCGGCGTCACTGGGGCAGGCGCGCGCAGGCGCGCAGGCCGCCCCACGGGCTCTGCTCGAGCCACACCGTGCCGCCGCTGGCGGTCGCGAGCGAGGCGACGACGGCCAGCCCGAGGCCGCTGCCGCCGCCGTCCTGGCGCCCGCGCCAGAACCGGTCGAACGCGCGCTCGCGGTCCTCGGCCGGAAGGCCGGGGCCCTCGTCGTCGACCTGGATCAGCACGCCGGCCGGCTCGATCCGCACGCTCACCAGGATGCGGCTGCCGTCCGGCACGACGTCGAGGGCGTTGTCGACGTAGTTGTCGATGATCTGCTCGACCGCGCTGGGGACGGCGTGGGCCACCGCGATCCCCGGCGCGTCGACGAGCACCTCGACGTCGCGCTCGCCGCCGAGCGGCTGCCACGACTCGACGCGGTCGCGCGCCACGGCCGCGACGTCGACGGCGACGACGTCGTGCTCCTTGCCGTCGGCACGGGCCAGCATGAGCAGCCCGTCGACGAGGCGCTGCAGGCGGTCGATCTCGTCGCGCGCGGCGTCGACCTGGTCGACGGCGGGGTCGTCCTCGTCCATGAGCTCGGCGGCGCGGTCGAGGCGCAGGCGCAGGGTCGACAGCGGCGTGCGCAGCTGGTGCGACGCGTCGCCGGCGAAGCCCTTCTGCGACTCGACGACGTGCTGCACGCGGTCGGCCATGATGTTGAACGACTCCGCGAGCTCGGCGATCTCGTCGGACCCGCTCACCTCGGCCCGCGCCGTGAGATCGCCCTCGGCGATGTCCTCGGCGGCGTCGCGCAGGCGCCGGATCCGACGGGTCACCGCGGCAGCGACGAGGATGGCGATGACCGCAGCGGCGACGAGCGTGATGCCTGCGGCCACCAGCAGGCCCCGCACGCGACTGTTGACGACCGACTCGACCTCGCTGCGGGGGTAGGTGAGGCGGACGGCGCCGAGCACCTGGGTGCCGGCGCGCACGGGGACGGCGACGTAGACCAGCGGCTCGCCGAGGGTCTGCGATGCCCGCTCGCCCGAGACCGCCCGGCCGTCGAGGGCCTCCTGGACCTCGGGCCGGTTGCTGTAGTTCTCTCCGACGCTGGAGTCGGACGCCGCCACCACGACGCCGTTGCTGTCGACGACCACCACGGTCGCGCTCGTGGCGAGGCCGTAGCCGTCGACCACCTTGTCGAGCGCGGCGGTGTCGGCGCCCTCCTCGCCCTCGAGCACCTGGATCGACAGGCCCGCGATCGTGAAGGCGTCGCGCTGCAGCGAGGTGAAGATGCGGTCGAGCTCGACCGTGCGCAGGTACGACGCCAGGGGCACGTTCTGGACGAGCAGCACGAGGGCGGTGAAACCCACGAGGACGGCGACCAGCCGCCAGCGCAGGCTCACGCCCGGCCGGCCCGCGGGGTCGCCGGCGTCACGGCGATCCGAGCCTGAAGCCGACGCCGCGCACAGCCTCGACCCACGCGGGGTCTCCGAGCTTCTTGCGGATCGCGGCGACGTGGGCGTCGACGGTCTTCGTCGCGCCGTACCAGTGGCCGTCCCACACGTGCTCGAGGATCTCGGTGCGGCGCCGGACGGCGCCGGGGTCCTCGGCGAGGTAGGCGAGGACGTCGAACTCCTTGGCGGTGAGCGACACCTCCTCGCCGTCGACGTGGACGCGCTGGGTGCGGCGGTCGATGGCGAGCCGGCCGATCTCCTGCACCGCGGCCGACGCCGAGGGCGACGCGGGCGCGGCAGGGGCAGGGACCGGGGCGGCGGCGCGGCGCATGACGGCCCGGATGCGCGCGGCCAGCTCCCGCATGCCGTAGGGCTTGGTGAGGTAGTCGTCGGCGCCCAGCTCGAGGGCGATGACGCGGTCTGCCTCGTCGCCGCGGGCGCTCACCACGATGACCGGGAGGTCGGACGTCGAGCGGATCCGGCGGCACACCTCCTGCCCGTCGATATCGGGCAGGCCGAGGTCGAGCAGGACGACATCGGGGAGGTCCGGGGCGGCGGCGGCCTCGAGCGCCGCAGCCCCCGTGCCGACGTGGTCGACGTCGAACCCCTGGGCCCGCAGGCCGTCAGCGGCAGAGGCGGCGAGCGAGGGGTCGTCCTCGACGAGCAGGATGCGCACGCGCCCATCGTGGCAGGTCGCGGGCCCGACGACCGGTCAGGGATCGCCCGCCGGGACGAAGGTCTACCTGTTCTTGGACGTCCCTTGGACGATCCGGCGGGGTCGGTCGCCTACCGTGGAGGCGCCGGACGACCCTCGTGTCCGCCCCCGCTGCCCCAGGAGCCCCCGTGCGCAGGATCACCACCGTGACGGTGCTGTCGATGGCGGGCGTCCTTGTCGCCGCCGGCGCCGCCGCGGCGCTGAACACGCAGGTCCTCCAGCACCCGCAGGGCCCCATCGGGACCGCCGACCGGATGCTTCCGGACGAGTTCGTGGGCGTCACGGTCTCGCCGAGCGCCGAGACCGGCGACGACGCCGAGCCCTCCGAGAGCGCCGAGCCCTCGGAGTCCGGGTCGGCCACGCCGTCGACGTCCTCGGCCGCGGCCAAGCCGTCGGGCACACGCTCGGCGTCCGAGCCCGGCGACGACAACGGCGGCGACCGCACCCGCACGCCCACCGTCCGGTCGTCGTCCACCTCCGGGGGCGACGACAAGGGCGGCGACGACAACAGCGGCTCGGGCTCCTCCGGCTCAGGCAAGGACGACTCGGGCAAGGACGACTCCAGCAGCGGCGGCCACGGCTCCGACGACGACCACGAGGACGACTGACCCCTCGCCCCGCGCGGCCAACTGCTTGCGCCGCACGGAATCCGGCGACCGGTCAGCGCGCCGCCCCCGGCGCGCGCTCCCCGGTCCGGGCCCCTTCCTCGCCTACCCTGGCTGGCATGGCGATGAGCCCCCTCCCGCGTCACGCGCGCCCGCGCGGCCGTCGGGCCCTCGCCTCGGCGTACGACGACATCCGCCGCGAGCTGGTCGGGGTGAAGTCCGCCCGCTGGTCGGAGCAGATGGAGGTCGTGCGCCTCACCGCGCTCACCGACGAGCTGTCCGGCCAGGTCGCCGCGCTGCAGGCCGAGATCGCCCAGCTCCGCGGGCAGCTCGAGGCGGCCCTGAGCCGGCCGCCGGTCGTCGTCTCCGAGCCGGCACCCGCCGCGCCGCCCCAGCCCTCCGTCGACTCCGCGCAGCAGGTCGCGCTCATCGGCGAGATCGCCGAGCTCCGGCGGCTCGTCGGCCACCAGCAGCAGCTGCTCGCCGACCTCACCATGCGGCTGCTCGACCTGCTCACCCGGTTCGTGCCCGTCGCCCCGCCGGCGGCGGCCGCGGGCCCCGGCGATCCAGCCGCCCCGCCCGCGGCATCGTCCGAGGGCGAGCAGCACTACTACCTGCCGCCGGCCGACCTCGTCATGGACGACGAGACCGCCAGCCGGCTCAAGGTGATCCGCGAGGCCTTCGGCCGCTGACCCGGTCGTTCACCTGCTGTTCGCGTGCAAGGCCGCCCCCGGCGGCCGTCCGGCGGCTACGGTGCGGGGTCGAGAGGCGGGTGGTCGGAGATGACCGTGCGGGGCGTGTTCGCGAGCGCGGACGAAACGCGGACGCTGGCGGCCGGCGAGGTCGTGTTCAGCGCGGGCGACGAGGGCCATCAGATGTTCGGCGTCGTGAGCGGCTCGATCGAGCTGCGCGACGGCGACGCCGTGGTGGCGGTGCTCGGGCCGGAGGAGACCTTCGGCGAGCTCGCCATCATCAGCAAGGGCCCGCGCAGCCTCACGGCCGTCGCCGCCGAGGACTCCGTGGTCGCCGCCATCGACGAGCGCACGTTCCTGTTCCTCGTCCACGAGACGCCGACCTTCGCCCTGCAGGTCATGCGGTCGCTCGCGCAGCGGCTGCGCGAGCGCGGCGCCTGACGTCGGCGGGCCGGGTCAGCCGGCCGACCGGCGGTCGCGGCCCACGAAGGTCCCCGCCGCGAGCCGGTCGCGGCGCGACACCATGACGTCGCACGTCCCGGGCACCTGGCGGTCGAGCTGGGCCTGCGCGTCCCACTCCGAACCGCGTACGAACACGCGGATCCGCGAGCCGTCCTCGGGGATCACGACGGACTCCACCTCGAAGTCGCCCTGGATCGACCAGGCCACCTCGCGGGCGATCGTGAGGTCGTAGTACGCATGCGTCGCGTCCAGGAACGACAGCGCGACGTCGTCGCCGACCACGGCCCGGCAGTCGTCGTCGAAGGTGCCGGTCCCAGGGACCCGGTACACCGCCAACGATCCGGCGTCCTCGTCGATGCGCACGCCTGCGAAGCGCAGCTTGCCGAGGTGATGGCCGTACTGCCGCGCCCGTTCGGCCGCAGCCTCGAGCGCCTCGTCCACGAGTGCCTCCCGTGATCGGGGTGGGTGGATCCAACCGTCCTGTCGATGATGACGTGTTGCGGCGCCGATCGTGCGGCATCCGTCCCGCGCGCCCTGTCCCCGGTGCCGCAGGCGTGGTGCCCCGCCCCAGCGGCACCACGCGCCACGGCACGTCACCGGATCAGGTGATGCCCTACTTGTCGACGTCGCCGACGACGTAGGGGCAGCTCGCCAGCACCGTGACGATGTCCTGCACCCGTGCGCCGCGCAGCACCTCGCCGAGGACCGCGACGTTGTTGAACGACGCGCTGCGCAGCTTGAGCCGCCACGGCGTGCGGTCGGCGCGCGAGACGAGCAGCCAGCCGCTGGTGCCGAGCGGGTTCTCGGTCCACACGTAGACGACGCCCTCCGGTGCGCGCAGCACCTTGGGCAGCTTCACGCCCACCTCGCCCGGGCCGAGGTCGTCGAGCCGGTCGGCGCACGCCTCGACGATGCCGAACGACACCTCGGTCTGCTCGAGCAGCACCTCGAGCCGGGCGAGCGCGTCGCCCTCCTGCCGCGTGACGACGCGCAGCGCGCCGCCGAGCTCGGCGTAGGCGAGGTAGGGGTCGTCGCGGCGCAGATCGAGGTCGAGGCCCGACGCCCGCGCCATCGGGCCGGAGACGCCGTACGCCTCGGCCTGCTCGCGGGTGAGGACGCCGATCCCTCGCGTCGCCGACACGACGTCGTCTGCCCGCAGGTGCTCGCGGATCGGATCGAGACCGCGTCGGACGACCGCGACGGCCTCGCGGACGTGGGGGAGCCACGAGGCCGGGACGTCCTCGCGCAGGCCGCCGACGCGGTTGAACATGAGGTGCATGCGGCCGCCGGTGGCCTCCTCGAGCACCCGCTGCACCGCCTCGCGCTCGGCGGCGGCGTGCAGTCCCGGGGTCCGGACCCCCGTGCCCGCCGGGAACGAGCCGAGGAACGTCAGATGCACGAGCGCCCGGTTGAGCTCGGCGAGCAAGGTGCGCAGCCACGTGGCCCGCACCGGCACCTCCATGCCGAGCATCCGCTCGACGGCGAGGGCGATGCCGAGCTCGTTGCCGAACGCCGAGAGCCAGTCGTGCCGGTTCGCCAGCACCATGGCCTGGCGGTAGTCGCGCACCTCGAACAGCTTCTCCGCGCCCCGGTGCAGCAGGCCGACGCGCGGCTCGGCCTCGACGACCACGCCGTCCTCCACGACGAGCCGCAGCTGGATCGCGCCGTGGCTGGAGGGGTGGGCCGGGCCGAGGTCGAGCTGGCCGAGGGGCAGCCCGTCGCGGGACGCCACCGGAAGGCCGGAGCCCACCGTGAGCACCACCTCGTGACGTGCGTCCGACATGCCCCGATCGTCGCAGACGGCCCTGCGCGGCCGGATTAGGGTCGAGGCATGACGACCCCCGAGGGGAGCGCGCCCCGGACGCGCACGGTCGACCAGGCGTTCATGCCCGAGGGCGAGCCGTGGCAGCGCGTCTCGCCGGTGCTGGCCAAGGCCTACCGCATCGAGCTCGTGATCGGCATCGTGCTCGGTCTCGTCGTCGTCGGGCTGCTGAGCCTGATCCCGGACATGCCGCCGGCGGTGCCGGTCGTGCTCGCCGCGGTGCTGCTGGTCGCGCTCGTGTGGATCTGGATCGTGATCGGCCGCCGGGTGCGGTCGTGGGGCTACGCCGAGCGCGACGACGACCTCCTGGTCACCAGCGGCATCCTGTTCCGGCGCCTGGTGATCGTGCCCTACGGCCGCATGCAGCTCGTCGACCTCACCGCGGGCCCGCTGCATCGCGCGCTGGGCATCACCACCGTGCAGCTGCACACGGCCGCCGCCACCACCGACGCCTCGATCCCCGGCCTCACGCCCGAGATCGCCGCCGGTCTGCGCGACCGGCTGGCGCGCCGCGGCGAGCAGAGGTCCGCAGGGTTGTGAGCGAGCGCGACCCGCTGTCCTTCGAGGTCCTGCGTCCGGCGTCCGGTCCGGATGCGCAGGGCCGTCGGCGGCTGCATCCCCTGACGCCGCTGATCCAGGGCGTGCGCTGGCTGCCGGCGATGATCATCGCGGCGATCACCCTGCCCGCCCAGATGGAGCTGACGGTCGGCGCCGGCATGCTGCTCGCGGCCGCGGCCGGCGTCCTCATCGTCGCCGTGCTCGCCGTCGGCTGGAACTACCTGCAGTGGCAGCGGATGTTCTTCTGGTTCGACGAGGATGGCGACCTGCGTGTCGACTCCGGCGTGCTGCAGAAGCAGGAGCGCCGCGTGCAGCTCTCGCGCCTGCAGTCGGTCGACGTCCTGCAGCCGCTGCTCGCGCGCCTCGCGGGCCTCGCCGAGGTGCGGATCGAGGTGGCGGGCGCGGGCGACTCGCGGCAGTCGCTGCAGTTCCTCACGCTGGCCGAGGCCAACGCCTTGCGCAACGAGGTGATCGCGCGGTCGGCCGGCGTCCGTCACGATGCCGAGGAGGCTCCGGAGCAGCTGCTCGCAGCCGTCCCCGCAGGCGACCTCGTGATCTCGCTGCTGCTGCGGGCCGAGACGTTCTTCCTGCTGCTGATCTCGATCGGCGTCATCACGATCACGGTGCTGACCGCGGGCTCGGTGGGCCTGCTGCTCCTGCTTCTCGGCGGCGTGCCGATCTTCCAGGTGTTCAACCAGTTCGCGCGCTACTACGACTTCCAGGTGGCCGACTCGCCCGACGGGCTGCGGCTGCGCCACGGGCTGCTGCAGCGCACGCGCCAGACCGTGCCGCCCGGCCGCGTGCAGGCCGTCGGGTTCGTGCAGCCGTTCCTGTGGCGGCGCAAGGGCTGGGTGCGGGTGCGGCTCAACATCGCCGGCGTCGCGTCGGGCAACCAGGGCAGCGGCGACCAGAGCTACACCGAGAACGTGCTGCTGCCGGTGGCTCCGTGGCCGGTGGCCCTCGCGATCGTGGCGCGCGTGCTGCCCGGCGTCGACATCCCGGCGGTGCCGCTGATCGCCGCGCCCGACCGCTCTCGGCGACGCGCGTGGATCCAGTGGCGGCGCCTCGCCGTCGGCTGGGACGACGCCGTGCTGGTCACCCGCCACGGCCGCGTGACCGAGCACTGGGAGGTCGTGCCGCACGCGCGCACGCAGTCGGTGCGCGTCACGCAGGGGCCGTGGGAGCGGGCGCTCGGCCTCGCGTCGGTGCACATCGACTCCACGCCCGGCGCCGTCCGACCGATGGCGCTCTACCGCGACGCCGGCGAGGCGCGCGACCTCGCCGAGGCCCAGGCCGGCCGGGCCGCGGCGGCCCGGGCCCAGGACCGCTCGCTGCGCTGGGCCGCCCAGCAGCCCGCGCCCGTCGCCCCGCCGTCGGCCGCCGACGAGCCCGCCGAGGGTCTCCCGGCCGAGGCCACCGCCGACCACCCCGACCCCTCCGACCGGGGGTAGCGGTCGGGCGCGGGCCTTCGGTACCTCGTTCCTGCCCGCGTACGCGCCCTCCGCAGGGCACCCTGGTGGCATCGGTCCCGCCGGGGCTGCGGGGAGGGGGACGCCGTGGAGCCCATGGCGATCGTCATGACCGTGCTCGCCGTCGTGATCGTGGTCTTCCTGTGGCGTCAGTACCGCTCGAGCCCGCGGATCGGCCAGGACCACGCCTACGACGAGCGGACCGACCAGCTCGGCAAGGCCGGCCCCAACAGGATGCGCGGCGGCACCGGCTTCTAGCCGCCTCCCCGTGCGGCGCCGCGCCGCGCGGGCGACGATGGGCGCATGCCGTTCGTCGCCATCAACGTCCTGACCGTGCCCGAGGGCCGCGGCGAGCTGCTCGAGCAGCGCTTCGCCGGCCGCGCCGGCTCGGTCGAGCGCGCCGAGGGGTTCGAGCGCTTCGAGCTGCTCCGGCCCGTCGAGGGCACCGACTCCTATCTCGTCTACACGCGCTGGCGCAGCCGCGAGGACTTCGAGGCCTGGACGTCGTCGCAGACCTTCGAGCGCGGCCACGCCCAGGCGTCGGGCCGCCCCGACGACCAGCCCCGCGCCGCCACCGGCTCCACCATCTGGTCCTTCGAGCTCGTCCAGGACGCCGACCCCGCCTGAGGACCCGCTTTGGATGGGTGAGGGGACGCTATAGCGACCTCTCACCCATCCAAAGCGACCGTAGGTGTCGGGCAGACTCGGGGCGTGGCGGACGAGGACGACGTGCGGCGTATCGCGCTCGCGCTGCCGCACGTCGTGGAGATCCCGAGCGAGGGGTTCGACTTCCGCGTCGGAGGCAAGGGGTTCGTGTGGTCCTACCCCGACCGCGAGGGCGGCCGCCGCGTGATCCGCACCGACGTCGCCGTCCTCTACGTCGGCGACGAGGCCGAGAAGCAGGCGCTGGTGCTCGGCGAGCCGACGCGCTTCTTCACCACCCCGGGCTACGACGGCTGGCCGCTGGTGATGGTGCGGCTCGACGCCGTGACGCCGAAGCGGCTCGAGGAGCTCGTCGTCGACGCCTGGCGGATGCGCGCCCCGGCCGAGCTCGCCGCCGACCTCCCCGACGGCTGGCGCGCCCCGCGCGTCTAGCGGCCCAGGGTCAGATCACCAGCGCCAGGACGCCGAGGGCCAGCAGTGCGCTGATGACCCTCAGCCGACGGCTCGCGGGGCCCGGCCAGCGCCAGGCGACAACGAGCAGCGCCGCCGTCAGGCCGACCGACAGCCACGGCAGCCGCAACGCGAGGAGCAGCACGCCGACGGCCACGAGACCGAGCGGCCACACCGGCGAGGCGTTGCGACTCAGATCCTGGTCGGAGCTGGCCGGGCTCGGGCTGCTCTCCTCGAGCGGTGAACCTGCCGCCATGACGTCCCCCGTCCCCCCGCGCGGCGCGTGCCGCACATCTGAAGGCTGCCACGTGTCGGCAGCAGGTCGTGGCGGCTGGCGGCCGGCGTCCCTCGTTCGCGTGCTGCCCGTGGGCGAAGGGCTCCCCTTGAGGACCGCGGTCTGTCATCGTCGTCGCAGGCGGCGGAGGGGGATGCCATGTCCGGCACAGCGGAGATCACGTCTGCACCGACCACGCGGGCCGAGGCGTCGCCGTCGCGACGCGGGATGCCGACCTGGCTGGTCGTCCTCCTCGTGGCCGGCCTCGTCGTCGGCACGGCGGTCGTCGCCTCCGCTCGGACGAGCGCGGCGCGGTTCGCCGAGCAGGCGTCGGTGTTCACCGACATCGCCGTGACGAAGACCTTGGACGAGCTCTCGCGCCAGTCGTACCTCCCGCCCGAGCAGCGCGACGTGGCCGACCTCGAGGCCGCGCTGGCCACACCGCAGTCGGACAAGACCGGCACGATCTGGACCACCGACGTGCTGGCCTCTGACATGCGCGGCGATGCACTGCGGGCTCAGGTCCTCGCCACCGCGACCACCGCGACCGGCGAGCCGCTCTACGTCTTCGAGTTCGTCCAGCGAGTGACCCCGCCGCGCACCGAGGGGTCCACCCCGGAGGTGTCGGTCTGCGCCGTGAGCGCAACGCCCGACCAGACCCGTTCGACCGGCGAGGTCTCCTACACCGACCACGCCGTCATGCAGTCGTGCTCCGACGCCGATGTCCTCTGGCTCGGCCCCGGCACCTGACCCAGGCGTGCTTCACCCGTAGCCGCACGAAAACCGGCCGGTTCTTGCAGCGATGCGGTTGCTACGTGACGTCCGAGCGGATCCACCAGAAGGCGCCGAGGCCCGCGGGGTCGAGGAGCTCGGCGTCGTGGGTAGCTGCGGCGAGCGCGTCGAGGTAGGCGGCCGGGTCCGACGCCGCGAGCGCCTGCGACGGCAGCGCCCCGGTGACGCCGAGGCCGAGCAGCGCCTCGCGCTGGCGCATCACCGTCGATCCCGCGCGATAGGCGACGGCGTCGGCCGCCACGTGGGCGGTGAGGTTGCGGGAGCCGTCGGGCACCGGGGCGAGCAGGGCGCCGTCGCGGTACGCCGCGAGGGTGCCCGACGACGCGAGGCGCTCCTCGCGCAGATGCCCGTAGTCGACGGCGAGCGCCGTGCCGGCGTCCACCCGCGAGACGAGGCCAGCCCACAGCTCGTCGCGCGCGAGACCGATCTCGGCGCGCTCGCCCGGCGACGACAACGGCCACCAGGCCGAGAGCCACGCGCGGGCCTGCGCCGCCGGGAGCCCGTACGCCGCCCAGCCCTCGTCGTCGGCGAGCGCCGGGCCGAGGCTCTCCGCGCCGTCGGGATCCACAAGGACGAGCCGGGGGACGCCGTCGCCGTCGGCCTCGACGACGTCGACCGGCGCGTCGTCGAGCAGCTCGTGCGCGAGCAGCAGCCCGCGGATACCGGACGGCACGGCGTCCGCCGCGGAGCCCTGCACCCAGGAGATCCGCGCGTCGAGCCCGTCGGGCCGCCGGCGAAGATCGACGGCGACGAGCCGGAGCCGATCGGCGACGCACGGCGGGGACTGCGCCAGCAGCCCGGCGAGCAGCCCGCCGTCGCCCGCGCCGACGTCGACCACATCCAGCGAAGCGGGCGAGCCGAGCACCTCGTCGACCTCGGCGACGAGGACGGCGAGCGCCCGGGCCAGCGCCGTGCCCACGTGCGCGGAGGTGCGGAAGTGGTCGCGCGGGACGGCGCCGGCGTAGAAGCGGGCCTGCGCGCGCGCCCAGGCGACCGACCAGGGGAGCGCGGAGCCGTCGCCGCTGGGGTCCCGGTGAGCGGTCGGCACCTCGGCACCGTAGCGCCGTCGTTAGGCTGACGTCCCGGCTCGACCGAGCCGCGCCGGCCATCGCGCCGACGGCACCTGCGACCGGTACCCGACCCGACCGGGACCGGAACGACCGGAGGCCCTCGTGACCGAAGCGCCCGGGGCTGCGCCGCCGCGCCTGCGCGTCGGCGTCGTGGGCACCGGCCGCGCCGGCGCCGTTCTCGGAGCTGCGCTCGCCCGCGCCGGCCATCCCGTCGTCGCGGCGTACGCGGTCTCCGACAGCTCGCGGCTGCGCGCCGAGGCTCTCCTGCGCGACGTCCCGCTCGTCAGCGTCCCCGAAGTGGTCGCGGCCGCCGACCTCGTGCTGCTCACCGTGCCCGACGACGTCCTGCCCGAGCTCGTCGAGGGGCTCGCAGCGACCGGCACCTTCCGACCCGGCCAGTTCGTCGCGCACGCAAGCGGCCGCTACGGCTACGGCGTCCTCGAGCCCGCGCTCCGCGCCGGCGCGCTGCCGCTCGCGCTGCACCCGGCGATGACGCTGACGGGCACGTCGCTCGACCTCGCGCGACTCGACGGCTGCCCGTTCGGCGTCACGGCGCCGGACCAGCTGCGCCCGGTCGCGGAGGCGCTCGTCGTCGAGATGGGCGGCGACCCGGTGTGGGTCGACGAGGGCCACCGCCCGCTCTACCACGCGGCGCTCGCCCACGGCGCGAACCACCTCGTCACGCTGGTGGCACAGACTCTCGAGCTGCTGTCGTCCGCCGGCGTCGAGCACCCCGCGCGGCTCGTCGCGCCGCTGCTGTCGGCCGCGCTCGACAACGCGCTGCGCTCGGGCGACCTCGCGCTCACGGGTCCGGTCGCGCGCGGCGACGCCGGCACGGTCGCGGCCCACGTGCGGGCGATCGCCGACGTCAGCGAGACCACACGCGACACCTACATCGCGCTGGCCCGCGCCACGGCCGACCGCGCGCTCGCGGCGGGCACGCTCAAGGCGTCCTCGGCCGAGGCGCTGCTCGACGCGCTCGCCCGCACCGCCACCGACGAGGAGGAGACCCGCTGATGGCCGAGGTCGAGACCCGCGTCGTGCGGTCGCGGTCGGCGCTGCGCTCGTCGTACGCCGAGCTGCGGCCCGGTACGCGCCGCGTGCTCGTGCCCACGATGGGCGCGCTGCACGCCGGCCACGCCGCGCTGCTGCGCGAGGGCCGCCGTCTCGCCGGGCCCGACGGCCACGTCACGGCGTCGGTCTTCGTCAACCCCACGCAGTTCGGGCCGAACGAGGACCTCGAGAAGTACCCGCGCAGCCTCGAGGCCGACGTCGACCTGTGCGCCGGGGAGGGCGTCGACCTCGTCTTCGCGCCGTCGGCCGACGTCGTCTACCGCGGCGGCGATCCGCTCGTCACCGTCGACCCCGGTCCGCTCGGCACGCTGCTCGAGGGAGCCGTGCGCCCAGGCCACTTCCGCGGCGTGCTCACGGTCGTGCAGAAGCTGCTGCATCTCACCGGCGCCGACGTGCTGCTGCTCGGCGAGAAGGACTACCAGCAGCTCGTGCTCATCAAGCGCATGGTGTTCGACCTCGACCTGCCGGTGGAGGTGGTCGGCGTGCCGACCGTCCGCGACGCCGACGGGCTCGCGCTGTCCAGCCGCAACCGCTACCTGTCGGCCGAGGAGCGCGCGATCGCGCTCACGGTGCCGCACGCCCTCGACGTCGGGTCCGGGGTCGCCCGCAACGGCGGCACCGCGCGCGACGTCGTCTCCGCCGTCCAGGCGTTCCTCGACGACCACGACGGCCTCGTCACCGACTACGCCGTCGTCACCGACCCCGCGCTCGGCGCGCCGCCCGAGCAGGGCGAGGCCCGGCTCATCCTCGCCGTCCGCGTCGGGTCCACGCGGCTGCTCGACAACGCCGCGCTGCACCTCGGAGGTGGCTCGTGATCCGACTGCCGCGCCGTCTGGGCGCGCCCGCGCCCGGCTGGACCGTCGAGTCCGACGTCGTCGTCGTGGGCTCCGGCGTCGCCGGGCTCACCACCGCGCTGCACGCGCGCGGCGCGGGCTACCGCGTGCTGCTCGTGACCAAGGCGCAGGTCGACGAAGGGTCCACGCGCTGGGCGCAGGGCGGCATCGCGGCCGCGCTCTCGCCCGACGACTCGCCCTTCGAGCACGAGGTCGACACCCTCGTCGCCGGCGCGGGCCTCTGCGACCCCGAGGCCGTGCGTGCGCTGGTGACCGAGGGGCCCGACGCCGTGCGCCGCCTCATCGCGCTCGGCGCGCGCTTCGACACCGACGAGTCGGGGGACATCGCGCTCACCCGCGAGGGCGGCCACCTGCGCGACCGCATCGCGCACGCGGGCGGCGACGCGACCGGCGCGGAGATCTCGCGTGCGCTCGTCGCCGCCGTGGCGGGACGCGCCGGGATCCAGATGATGGAGAACGCGCTCGCGCTCGACCTGCTCGTCGACGACCGGGGCGCCGCGCAGGGCCTCACCCTGCACGTGATGGGCCAGGGCCAGCACGACGGCGTCGGCGCGGTGCTCGCGCCCGCGATCGTGCTCGCCACCGGCGGCCTCGGCCAGGTGTTCAGCCTGTCGACCAACCCGTCAGTGGCCACCGGCGACGGCGTCGCGCTCGCGCTGCGCGCCGGCGCCGCCGTGGCCGACCTCGAGTTCGTGCAGTTCCACCCCACGGTGCTGTGGCTCGGCGAGGACGCGCAGGGCCAGCAGCCGCTCGTGAGCGAGGCCGTGCGCGGCGAGGGCGCGGTGCTCCGCGACGACGCGGGCGTGCGGTTCATGGAGGGGCAGCACCCGCTGGCCGACCTCGCGCCGCGCGACGTCGTGGCCAAGGGGATCATGCGCCGCATGCGCGAGACCGGCGCGAAGCACGTGTGGCTCGATGCCCGCGACTTCGGCACGGAGATGTGGGAGAAGCGGTTCCCCACGATCCTCGCGTCGCTGCGCGCGATCGGCGTGGACCCCAGCACGGACCTCATCCCCGTGGCGCCCGCGCAGCACTACGCGTCGGGCGGTGTGCGCACGGATGCCCATGGCCGCTCGTCGCTGCAGGGCCTGTTCGCGGTCGGTGAGTGCGCGTGCACGGGCGTGCACGGCGCCAACCGGCTCGCATCGAACTCGCTGCTCGAGGGCCTCGTGTTCGCCTCGCGCATCGGCGACGTGCTCGCCGCCGGGCTGCCCGAGCGCCGCGACCCGGTCACCCCGTCGGGCGACGGCGTCGTCCTGTCGCCGGCCGCGCGGCGGTCGCTGCAGGTCGCGATGACGGAGGGCGTCGGCGTGCTGCGCTCGCGCGACTCGATGGCGACCACCCTCGGCGTCCTGCACGCGCTGGGCACCACGGTCACCGGCGACCCGCAGACCAAGGCGTGGGAGACCACCAACCTCCACGCGGTCGCCACCGTCCTCGCCGCCAACGCCAAGATGCGCAAGGAGACCCGCGGGTCGCACTGGCGCGAGGACTTCCCGGACACCGACGACGAGCACTGGCGCGTGCGCCTGGTGTCGCACCTCGACGAGGACGGCGTCCTCGTCACCGAGCGCGAGGCGGTGCCCGACTCGCTGGGCGCCGTGGAGGAGGAGCGGGCATGAGCCTGAGCAGCAGCGTGTCGTCGGCCCTCGAGGCGGCCGGGCTCGACCCCGCCGCCATCGAGCAGCTCGTGCGCTCGACCGTGGCCGAGGACCTCGACGGCGGCGTCGACGTCACCAGCGCCGCGACGGTGCCGGCCGACCAGCGGTCGGTGCTCGACCTCGTCGTGCGCGGCACCGGCGTCTCCGCCGGCGCGCCGGTCGCCGCGGCCGTGTTCGACGCCGTGTCCGACGGCGACGCCGAGGTCGAGGTCGTCACACCCGACGGCACCCGCGTCTCGCGCGGCGACGTGCTCGTGACCGCCCGCGGACGCACGCGCGACCTGCTCACCGCCGAGCGCACCGCGCTCAACCTGCTCTGCCACCTCTCCGGAGTCGCCACGGCCACCCGGCAATGGGCCGACGCGCTCGAGGGGACGCCCACCCGGGTGCGCGACACCCGCAAGACCACGCCGGGCCTGCGCGTGCTCGAGAAGTACGCCGTGCGCTGCGGCGGCGGCGTCAACCACCGCATGTCGCTGTCGGACGCCGCCCTGGTCAAGGACAACCACGTCGTCGCGGCCGGCGGTGTGGCCGCCGCCTTCGACAAGGTGCGCGAGATGTTCCCCGGCCTGCCGGTCGAGGTCGAGGTCGACTCGCTGCAGCAGCTCACCGAGGTGCTCGACGCCGGCGCCGACCTCGTGCTGCTCGACAATTTCGTGCCCGAGCAGATGCGCCTCGCCGTCGGCATCGCCGAGGAGCACGCGGCCGCCCACGGCGGGAAGCGGGCGCTGCTCGAGGCCAGCGGCGGCCTCACCCTGCCGGACGCCGCGGCTGTGGGCGCCACCGGCGTCGACTTCGTCGCCGTCGGCGCGCTGACCCACTCCGCCCCCGTCCTCGACATCGGCGCCGACCTGCGCCCCCTCGACGCCTGACCGCTGCTTAGGAGCGACCCCGATGCTGCTCGCCATCGACGTCGGCAACACCAACACCGTCCTCGGCCTGTTCGACGGCGAGGAGCTGGTGCGCTCGTACCGTGTGAAGACCGACGCGCGGAACACCGCCGACGAGTACCGCCTCACCTTCCGCGGCCTGCTGCGCGACGACCCGGAGATCACCGGCATCTCGCTGTGCTCGACCGTCCCCGCCGTCCTGCGCGAGATGCGCACGATGCTCGACCGCTACTGGTCGCACATCCCGCACGTGATCGTCGAACCGGGCGCGAAGACCGGCGTGCCGGTGCTCATGGACAACCCGAAGGAGGTGGGCGCCGACCGCATCGCCAACACGCTGGCCGCGCACCACCTCTACGGCGGGCCGTGCATCGTCGTCGACTTCGGCACCTCGACCAACTTCGACGTCGTCTCCGCCAAGGGCGAGTTCCTCGGCGGCGCGCTCGCGCCCGGCGTCGAGATCTCCCTCGACGCGCTGGCCTCGCGTGCGGCGCAGCTGCGCAAGGTGGAGTTCGTGCCGCCGCGCTCGGTCATCGCCAAGAACACCGTCGAGGCGCTGCAGTCGGGCGCCCTCTACGGCTTCGCCGGCCAGGTCGACGGCATCGTCGGCCGCATCGTCGAGGAGCTCGGCGGTGCCGTCACCGCGGTGATCGCCACCGGCGGCCTCGCCCCGGTCGTGATCCGTGAGTCGTCCACCGTCACGGTGCACCGCCCCGACCTCACCCTGCAGGGCCTCCGCCTCGTCTTCGACAAGAACATCTAGCCCGTCACGCTGCTCGAGTAACAGTGCGAATGTTCGGTTTCGGGGCCTCCAAACCGGACATTCGCACTGTTACTCGCGTCCCGGGCGCTCCCAGCGGTAGGCCGCGGTGACGTAGGGGACGTCGACGAGCCGGCGGCCGCGGGTCTGCGGGTGGGTGGCGAGCAGCTCGGCCACCGCGGCGTAGACGTCGTCGGCGTCGTCGCGCAGGCGCACGTAGGAGAACGTCGAGGTGAGCGCGACGATCTCGTCGGGGGTCATGGTGACGCGGTGCGGGATGTCGGCCCGGACGACGCCGGGGTGCACGGCGGCGATCTCGTCGTAGGCCTCGGTCCGCGAGGCGCGCATCGAGTCCTCGCCCTCGATGAGGTCGGAGAGCCGGGCCATCCAGTCGACGCGGTCGTCGCGGACGTTCCAGAGCAGGGCGACGACGCCGCCGGGCCGCAGCACGCGGCCGAACTCCGCGGCGCTCGCCGGCTTGTCGAACCAGTGCCAGGCCTGCCCGGCAGCGATGGCGTCCAAGGACCCGTCCTCGAAGGGCAGCTTCTCCGCCGGACCCTCGAACCGCTCCACGTCGGGGTGGTTCTCGGCCAGCGCGCCCAGCATCCCGGCGTCCGGCTCGACGGCGCGGACGCGCAGCCCGAGGTCGAGCAGGCCGCCGGTCAGCGCGCCCGTCCCGGCGCCGACGTCGGCGACGTCGACGACCTTGCGGCTCGCCCCGGCGAGCGCCCAGACCAGCGCCATCCGCGGGTAGCGGGGCCGGAAGGCGTCGTAGCGCGCGGCGTCCGAGCCGAACGACAGGCGGCGGTTCTCGTAGGTGGGCGAGGGCATGGGGCGACGCTATCCCCGTCGAGGCATCCGCGGGGGCGCAGATAGCCTTGCGCGCATGAGCGATCAGCCCGTTGCGCCCGTCGACGCCGAGGACGACCTCCCCGAGCAGATCCGGGTCCGCCGGGAGAAGCGCCAGCGCCTGCTCGACGCCGGCCAGGACGCCTACCCCGTGTCCGTGCCGCGCACCCACACCATCGCCGCCGTGCGCGCCGCCTACCCGGACCTCGAGCCCGACACCGCCACCGGCGAGACCGTCTCGGTCGCCGGCCGCGTCATCTTCGTCCGCAACACCGGCAAGCTCTGCTTCGCGACTCTGCGCGCCGGCGAGGGCACCGAGATCCAGGCGATGCTCAGCCTCGACAAGGTGGGCGAGGAGCGCCTCGCCGCATGGAAGGCCGACGTCGACCTCGGCGACCACGTGTCGGTCACCGGCGAGGTCATCACCTCGCGCCGCGGCGAGCTGTCGATCCTGGCCGACTCGTGGGTGCTCGCGGCCAAGACCCTGCGCCCGCTCCCGGTCGAGCACAAGCCGCTCGCCGAGGAGACCCGCGTCCGCCAGCGGTACGTCGACCTCATCGTGCGGCCGCAGGCCCGCGAGGTGGCCCGCCTGCGCATCCGCACGGTGGCGTCGCTGCGCGAGTCGTTCGCCGCGCGCGACTACGTCGAGGTCGAGACCCCGATGCTGCAGACGATGCATGGCGGCGCGTCTGCCCGGCCGTTCGTGACCCGCTCCAACGCCTTCGACATGGAGCTCTACCTGCGCATCGCGCCGGAGCTGTTCCTCAAGCGCTGCGTCGTCGGCGGCATCGACCGCGTCTTCGAGATCAACCGCAACTTCCGCAACGAGGGCGCCGACTCCACGCACTCGCCCGAGTTCGCGATGCTCGAGTTCTACGAGGCCTACGCCGACTACCGCGACATGGCCCGCACCACCCGCGAGCTGATCCAGGAGGCCACGCTGGCCGTCCACGGCTCGCTGGTCTTCGAGCGCATCGACGGCGAGACCCGTGACTTCTCCGGCGAGTGGGACGAGGTCTCCGTCTACCCGTCGGTGTCCGAGGCGGTCGGCCGCGAGATCACGCCCGAGACGCCGGTCGAGGTGCTGCGCGAGCTCGTCGAGGCCGTCGGCATCAAGCCCGAGAAGACCTGGGTCCCCGGCAAGTACGTCGAGGAGCTCCTCGAGCACCACGTCGTCTCGACGTTCGTCCGGCCGACGTTCGTCATGGACTACCCCGAGGACACCTCGCCGCTCGTGCGCGCGCACCGGTCGATCCCCGGGGTCGTCGAGAAGTGGGACCTCTACATCGACGGCGCCGAGCAGGGCACCGGCTACTCCGAGCTCGTCGACCCGGTCATCCAGCGCGACCGCCTCGTGGCGCAGTCGCTGCTCAAGGCCGGCGGCGACGTCGAGGCCATGCAGGTCGACGAGGACTTCCTGCGCGCGCTCGAGTTCGGCATGCCGCCCTCGGGCGGCGTCGGCGTCGGCATCGACCGCCTGCTCATGAACCTGACCGGCCTCAACATCCGCGAGACGATCCTCTTCCCGCTGGTGAAGCCGGAATGAGCCCCGCGCAGCGGCTGGTCGTGCGGCCGGCGCGCACGTCCGACGTACGCGCGATCCGCACGCTCATCGACACCTACGCCCCCGAGCGCCGCCTCCTGTCGAAGGCGACGGTGACCCTCTACGAGGACATCACCGAGTTCGTCGTCGGCGAGCTCGATGGCGAGGTCGTGGCGTGCGGGGCGGTGCACGTCCTGTGGGAGGACCTCGCGGAGGTGCGCACGGTGGCGGTGGCGCCGGAGTACGTCGGCAAGGGCGTCGGCGGCAAGCTCCTCGACGCTCTGATCCAGCGGGCGCGCGACCTCGGCGTGGCCCGGGTCTTCTGCCTCACCTTCGAGACCGACTTCTTCGGCAAGCGCGGCTTCGTCGAGATCGAGGGCACTCCGGTCTCGCACGATGTGTTCGAGCAGCTGCTGCGGTCGTACGACGAGGGTGTGGCCGAGTTCCTCGATCTCGAGCGCGTCAAGCCCAACACGTTGGGCAACCATCGGATGCTGCTCGTCCTCTAGCCCTTCCTTGTCAGCCTTGTCAGCCTGTCGGTCTGCTGGTGCGGCTCTTTCTTGTGGTCGCTGCTCTTGGTCGCTTTCCGCTGTGGGTCGGAGGGGGCGTCGTCGGTCCCGTCGGCGGCGCGGCAGGCTTGATCGCCGGCGCCGGGATCGACGACGCCCCCTCCTTTCTTTGTCTGCCTTGCGCCGGTGGTCCTGTTCGGGGGCGCGGCCGTTTCTAGGGGTGGGGACTCCGTCCGTCTCGTCGGACAGGGCTTCGCCCTGCCCTCCTCGCCGTCCGCTGTCGCTCTGCCGATCTTCTGTCTCGCCTTGTGTCGTTGGTCTGGCTTCGCGCTTGCCTCGCCTGTACTCGTCTGTGCGGCTTTGATGGGTGACGCTTCTTGTTGATCGCTTTCGGCTGGTGGGTCGGAGGGGGCGTCGTCGGTCCCGTCGGCGGCGCGGCAGGCTTGATCGCCGGCGCCGGGATCGACGACGCCCCCTCCCTTCTTTGTCTGCCTTGCGCCGGTGGTCCTGTTCGGGGGCGCGGCCGTTTCTAGGGGTGGGGACTCCGTCCGTCTCGTCGGACAGGGCTTCGCCCTGCCCTCCTCGCCGTCCGCTGTCGCTCTGCCGA